>Ga0302286_10001141_pt1 | contig 20096 bp, 14 predicted proteins | sample III_Fen_E2_3_FD_198765 | JGI IMG/M metagenome (GOLD analysis project Ga0302286, IMG submission 198765) | Peat permafrost microbial communities from Stordalen Mire near Abisko, Sweden - III_Fen_E2_3 | ecosystem: Environmental > Terrestrial > Soil > Wetlands > Permafrost | place: Sweden: Abisko...
AAACTCTCGTGAATTAAATTGCGAAAGTAGTTGAGTCAGAAATTATACAAGATGCACTTTGCTGAAAGTTTACCATCTACGTGATGTGTTTGAATGCAAACGGAATGTGTGAAATAAAAAAGTATAATCAAGGCATACCAAAAGGAAAATAAAAAGTCACCGCTATACGGTCAACTGAAAAAGAAAATAAGAATTGGACTGATCAGGTCCGGAAATATACAGTCTTTTCGAATCCAGGCTCCTCCTGTAAGAAAATAAAACAGCCCATTCAACGTTTTAAAAATGCACCATGTAGTTCAATAAGGCTAAAACAAGTTAAGAGATTGGATGTCATTCGTTAAAAACAGATAATGTGTCGATCATCGAACACCAGTCATGGTTCAAGATTGCTAAAAAAATTCTATCTTTGCTACCGAAAAAAATTGTATAATTTTTTATAAACATTCGTATGAAATCTACATTAAAAATTCGCTTACTTATCGTATTATTGGTAGCAGTTTGTTCCGTAAATGCTCAGACTTACCGCTTGGAAGTGGGTTATAATAATCCGGTACGAACAGGATCAGGCGTAAGCTCAACATATTTTAACGGCATCCAACTGGGTGGGACGGCTGAATATGATTTAAAGAATAATTTAAGTTTACTGACAGGCGTGTTGTATAATTTCGTGTATTCGGATAAGATTCAGAAATACCCAAACTCAACATCAGTCCAATCTATTTCATACGGACATTTTTTAAATATTCCATTGCATGTGACCTATACATACCCTTTTTCTAAAACATTGAAGGCGTTTGGATTTGCAGGGCCAAATATCAATATTGGTCTATATCAAACCCGTAAAAACACTTCTACTGTAAGTTATATTCCATCTGAGTATTCAGATTTGTATAAAGATGCCGTGCTAAATCGCTTGAATTTTCAACTTGGAGTTGGTGCCGGAGTTCAATGGAAAAAATATCAACTAAAGGTAGGGTATGATTTTGGAATTAACAACCTGAACAGATTAAATACAGGGACCTTGAAACAGAATGGATACTCTGTAACCATAGGGTATAATTTTTAAAATAAATAAAATAAATTGAATGACTAAACTCTATGAACGGGTTTAGTCTTTTTTTTACACACAGGATAATAATTTAACAACAGGTACACATAATCGATACAATTATCATTATTAATTGTTCATTATTATTTAATAATTGCTTTGTATGGCGTTAATTTATTGGATAATGATTATTTTTACAAACAATTCAGCCCAATGCACGTATCTGAGAATATGAAGCTTTACACACTATTTCTTCAACACCCAATAATTTGTACCGATAGCAGGGTATGTCCGGATGGGTCTTTATTCTTTGCACTTAAGGGAGACAATTTTAATGCGAATGCTTTTGCGTTGTCGGCCTTGGAAAAGGGATGTTCATTCGCTGTGATTGACGAAGCTAAATTTGCTATTGATGATAGGTTTATTGTAGTGGAAAATGTATTAGAAAGCTTGCAACAACTGGCCGCTCATCACCGGAAACAATTGGGAACGAAGATTATTGGAATTACCGGAACAAACGGAAAAACCACTACCAAAGAATTGATAGCTGCGGTTCTGAAAGAAAAATATGCGGTTTTGTTCACACAGGGCAACCTGAATAATCACATTGGCGTTCCATTGACGTTGCTTCAACTAACTCCTAAGCACCAGATTGCGGTCATTGAAATGGGAGCCAATCATCCTGGGGAAATAAGACTATTATGTGGTATGGCCTGTCCTGATTACGGCATTATAACAAATGTAGGGAAGGCACATCTGGAAGGCTTTGGCTCACTGGAAGGGGTTATGAAAACAAAAGCAGAATTGTATGACTATATATCGACTTTCGGCAAACTAATATTCATTAATACCGGGAATTCGCTTTTACAAACGATGGCTACATCTTCGGGAATGGTACAACCGGACAAGAGAACTGGATATAGCTTACAAAAAGAAGATAAAAACGCTGAATATTTTGCCGAGGTAATTGATTGCAGCCCTTTCTTACACTTAAAATGGAGCAGAAAGAGAAGTGGCTCGGAAGAGATAAAGACACACCTGATAGGGGCCTATAATGCAGAAAACGTATTGGCAGCAATTACCATAGGTGCATATTTTGGAGTCACCAATCAACAGATTAAAAATGGGTTAGAAAATTACATCCCACAAAACAACCGTTCGCAATTAACGGTAACTGAACAAAATAAATTGGTGGTAGATGCCTATAACGCAAATCCAACCAGCATGCGTGCAGCAGTATTGAATTTTGCACAGATGGAAGTTGCTGAGAAAACCCTGATATTGGGTGATATGCTCGAACTGGGTAACCAGAGCGAGGAAGAGCATCAAAACATTGTCAAGCTATTACAACAAAACAGTTTTAAAAACGTTTTGTTAGTGGGTCAAGAATTTAAAAAGACGCGAAATTCATTTCATAATTTTGAGAATGTTTCAGAATTAATAGATTATGTAACTAAAAATCCACTCAGGAATAATTACATCTTAATTAAAGGATCAAGAGGAATTAAACTTGAAAGAGTATTAAGTTTTCTTTAATCAGATTAAATAGTTGATTGAGTTAATTAGTTGATTGAGTTGATTTAATCAGTAAAAAAGTTCAAATAAGTAAAAGTATATGGATTCGGACAAAAAAAGGATTTTAACTGTCGTCAGTATTGCAACTGTTATTATTATCCTGTTAGCATTTGCAGTATTTTACTTCGTACGCAAAGCAAAACAAAAGGAAGTAGAAGTCGCAGAGATAGTAGAACAAATGAATTTTGAAAAAGAGCAGGTTCAAAAGGAATATTCATCTCTGAATTCAGAATTTGAAGGCTATACTACGACCATTAAGAATGATTCGCTGGTAAAATTACTTCAAAATCAGAAGACAAAAGTGGACCAGCTGTTGAATGAGCTACGCATTACTAAATCGACTAATGCCAGGCGGATTGCACAATTAAGAAAGGAATTGGCCACGGTAAGAATGGTGATGATTCAGTACGTTAATCAAATAGACTCTTTAAATTCAGCGAACAAGGTTCTTAAAAATGAGAATGTTGAAGTTCACAAAAAATATCAGGCTGCCAATGAGACAGTTCAGCAACTATCAAAGGATAAAGAATCGTTAAATCAGGTTGTAACACGGGCATCTATACTGGAAGTATACAATTTCAGCATGACTCCACTCAACAGTAAAGGGAAAAAGACAGGTTGGTTTGCCCAAACCAGCAATTTGCAATTTAAATATACTATTGCAAAAAATATAACCGCTGTTCCGGGTGAGAAAACCATTTATTTACGTATTACCCGTCCGGATGAACAGGTTCTGACAAAGAGCCCAAACAATGTATTTCCGTATGAAAATAAAAATATAGCCTATTCTGCGAGTAAAAATATTGAGTACACCGGGGAGGCTAAGAGCGATATTATTTTTTGGAGAGTGGGAGAAATTTTACCAAAAGGAACTTACCGTGCAGAGTTCTTTGCAGATGGTAATAGAATTGGAAACTTTACTTTCACATTTGAAAAATAGTTTTTTAGTGGGTAGTAAGTAGTGGGAAGACGAGCATCAAACTTCAAACCCTTCAAACAACAAACGTTTCAAACGTTTCTACCAATTGTAAATTGCATATAAATAAATTGTAAATAACTTAGTGTCACAAGCCCAAAAGTTCACACATGCTGCCGAAGCTATCGCGTTCGATGTAAAACACCGGGATACGATAAAATTCAATATTTCACGCTATGATACAGCAGTGAGCAAAGGAATGACACGTTATAAGAATGTAAAAGCTGCCAAAACACAGGCAGCAGCCATTAAAAGAGATGTGCTTCAACATTGGGATCAATATCTGATAGAATTTGAAGAAAAGATAAGTGCCCGAGGGGTCCAAGTGCTCTGGGCGTCAGATGCGTCAGAAGCAACATCGTTTATAGAACAGATTCTTTGCGAAAATGATGCTCATTTACTGGTAAAGAGCAAATCGATGACTACCGAAGAGATTGAATTGAATGATATTGCATGGAAAATGGGGTGCGAATCGGTTGAAACAGACCTAGGGGAATTCATAGTGCAGGTAGCCGGTGAAAAACCTTACCACATAGTAACACCTGCCATGCACAAGTCAAAGGGTGATATTGCTAAACTCTTCAATCAAAAGTTTGGAACTCCTATTGACAGTACTCCCGAAGAAATGACGGAGTATGTACGTCAGGTACTGCGAAAAAAATATACAACTGCACAGGTTGGGGTAACGGGTGCAAACTTTTTAATTGCTGACATTGGTGCCATATCGGTAACTGAAAATGAAGGAAATGGATTGATGACAACAGCATTTCCAAAGGTTCATATTGTACTGGCTGGCATAGAGAAGATAATTCCTAAGATGTCGCAACTGGGGCTCTTTTATCCACTTCTGGCAACCCATGGTACCGGCCAGCAGATTACGGCCTACAATACCATTTTCACAGGACCCCGTCAGGCATCAGAAGTTGATGGTCCTGAGAAAATGATTGTTATCCTGTTGGATAATGGACGGACAAATGTGTTCGCGGATGATGAAGGATACGAATCATTAGCCTGTATCCGTTGTGGTGCCTGCCTGAATGGGTGCCCGGTGTATAAGACTATTGGAGGTTATACCTACGATACTACTTACAGTGGTCCGATAGGATCAGTATTGACGCCATTTTTACGAGGATTCAAGGATTTTTCACATCTCAGTTTTGCATCGACCCTTTGCGGTAAATGCAATGAAGTATGTCCTGTAAAAATTCCGTTAACGGATATATTATTATCAAACAGGCGAAAATCAGTGGAACAAAATTTACGTCCAGTGACTGAGAAATGGATCATAAAAGCATTCAGGCTAATCAGTTCCAACCGAATTGGATTTGATCTATTTCCGGGATGTATTAAAACTATGGCAACATATCCATTTAACTTTGTAGGTTGGGGCCCGAAACGCTCAATGCCAGCATTTGCCAGCAAGTCATTTTCACAACAATATAAGAAGAATAAAAAACTAACTATCTCCCAAAAATAACGGTAACAAATATGAAACGAACAGCCATTGCCTTTTTTATCACATTTTTATTTTTAATACTTATTTCAGCATGTAAAGAAAATGTATACGTTGACTGGAAGCTATTGAATGACAAATGGTACGAAACCCACAAAAATGATTCAGGGTTTATAACAACCCCTAGTGGATTATGTTATCAGGTAATTCATCAGGGATATCAACGCAGGCCAAATATCAACAGTTACGTGATAGTAAACTACAAGGGCTCTTTGATTGATGGTTCTATTTTTGATTCAGTACCAACTGGTAAAAGTTTAACGCTTCTGTTATCGAGTACAATTCCTGGATGGATAGAGGGTCTTCCAAAAATGAATGCAGGAGGACACTATCGATTTTACATTCCAAGCAAATTGGGTTATGACACCGTAACAACCAATACTGCCATACCACCCCATTCAGTTTTAATTTTTGATGTCAAACTGATTGATTCATATAATTAATTCATTTTCCACAAACCCTGGAAGTTTAAACCACCAAAGTATGAAAAAATTATTTCTCATTATCTTATGTTCTTTTGTGGGGTTAGTTTATGCTGCTGAATATACTGTTCAGACCATTCCAAATCCAAAGACTGCAAATGCTCATACATTTGTGAGTAACCCTGATGGCATCTTGAAAGCGGAAACCGTCCAACAAATGAATGAATACCTGGATTCACTTCAGGCACAAACTAAAGCAGAAGTGGCTGTAGTAGCTATAAATTCAGTGGGATATAATGAAATCAAGCCCTTTGCAACAGACTTATACAAAGCTTGGGGCATCGGAAAAGCCAAAGAAGATAATGGTGTTCTTGTACTATTTGTTTTGGATCAAAAAAAAGTAACTTTTGAAACCGGATATGGATTAGAAGGTGTATTGCCTGATGCCATTTGCAAGAGAATACAAATACAGAAAATGATTCCTGAATTTAAAAAGGGAAATTATGATGCCGGGCTAATGGCTGGTGTGGTGAGTATAGGAGCTGTCATTAAGAAAGAACCAATACCTGAAGAAGCAAAACCTGTAATTGCTTGGAATGAAATTTTACCTATTGTAGGAGGCATCTATTTACTTATAACTATTTTCACCATAATTTGGGTTGGAAATTCCATTCAAAGAATCAAGCATGACAAAAAACTCACTAGCAATATTGCTCGATACAAAGTATTGAAAAGCGAGAAATCCGGAATTATTAGCACAGTTTCGATCCTGATACCTGTAATCGGATTTATATGCATACTCTTGTTTTCAAATCCGATATATTTGTTATTGCTCATTCCGGTGCCTTTGGCAACCATACCGGCAAATATATATGGCAGATTACTGATGCTGAAAATCAGACGAGCACCAATACCATGCAATGTTTGCGAAGGGACGATGCATATTTTAACAGAGAAACAAGAAGATGTACATTTAAAACTAGCCCAACAATTTGAAGAAAAGTTGCAAGCCATAGATTATGACGTATTTGTATGTGACAAATGTGCCAATGAAGCTATTTTCACCCTTGACAAACCAAGCGCATACTCCGAATGTCCTAAATGTAAAACAAAAGCATTCATTTTGAAAGAAAAACGAACATTGGTTGCACCTACTTATATAAGTTCCGGAACCGAGAGAACGACCTATGTCTGCAAATTCTGCGGATATGAAGAAAATGACAATCATAATATTCCAAGGATAAACCGTGACAATAGTGCTATCGTGGGAGGAGCCGTTTTAGGTGGACTCTTTAGTGGTGGAGGTGGTTTTGGTGGTGGAGGATCTGATGGAGGCGGAGGTGGCAGTTTTGGCGGAGGTATGTCCGGCGGTGGAGGTTCTACCAGTGGTTGGTAATTATTATGGAGCCATTCTTCAGCATTTAATTATTTGGCTGTCTCATTTACCTTTTTAAAATATCATTTTAGTTTTATTTTATTCATAAACAAATAAACAGTTATCAAAATGAAAAAGAATTCAATCATTTTAATTTCAGTAGCAGCTATCATAGTTTTACTGTTTTCGTGGGGAATATCAGGATATAACGGGCTAGTTACATTAAGAGAAGACGTTAACAGTCAGTGGGCAAATGTTGAAAGCCAATATCAACGTCGTTCCGATCTTATTCCTAATTTAGTATCAACCGTCAAAGGTTATGCCACACATGAAAGTTCTACATTGGAAGGCGTTGTAGCAGCACGGGCTAAAGAAACACAAATCACAATAGACCCAAAGAACCTGACTCCGGAGAAACTACAGGAATACCAGGCAGCCCAGGGACAGGTAAGTTCTGCATTAGGCAAATTATTAATGATAACCGAAAACTATCCGGACCTTAAAGCTAATCAGAATTTTCTAGAATTACAGGCTCAACTGGAAGGGACAGAGAACCGTATTTCAGTAGAACGTAACCGATATAATGAGACTGCTAAGAATTATGATAAATCCATTAAATTCTTTCCAAAATCAATTATAGCATCCATTTGTGGTTTTATAGAAAAACCATATTTTGAATCGGAAAAAGGAACTGAGAAAGCCCCTTCCGTAAAATTCTAAATTGAAAGATCATGTCTAAAAAAACCTATACTCCAGCAGAAGACCGATATTCCAATTCTGTTGGTTATCAAAAATGTGGTATTAGCGGGCTACAATTACCACGCATTTCTCTTGGGTTATGGCATAATTTTGGGGAAGTGGATGATGCCGATGAAGCTTTAAAGATGATTTATTTTGCATTTGATCATGGGATTACTCATTTCGATTTAGCAAACAATTACGGCACGCCCTTTGGAAGTGCTGAAAAGAACTTTGGAAAAATTCTGAAAGATCAATTATCATCATATCGGGATGAATTGATTATTAGTACGAAAGCTGGACATGAAATGTGGCAGGGTCCTTATGGTGATGGAGGTTCACGAAAATATATGATTTCAAGCCTGAATCAAAGTCTTCAAAGGATGAAACTAGATTATGTGGATATATTTTATTCTCATCGTTATGATCCAACGACTCCACTGGAAGAAACCATGGGAGCATTATCGGATATGGTGAAACAGGGGAAAGCATTATATGTCGGGATATCAAAATACCCTATTGAAAAGGCACGGGAAGCTTATCGGATTTTACGGGAAAATGGTACTCCCTGTCTGATTAATCAGGATAAATACAATATCTTCACCCGTCAGATTGAACAAAATGTTTTACCCTTTGCAAAGGAGCAAGGTGTTGGTTTCATAGCATTCTCTCCGTTGGCACAGGGCATGTTAAGCGACAAATACCTAAACGGTATTCCTGAAAATTCTCGGGCAGCACACAGTTATGGCTTTTTACAAAAGGATCAAATTACTCCTGAAATGGTATCTAAAATTGCTAAATTGAATGAGATAGCTTTTCAACGAGGACAATCATTAGCACAAATGGCCTTGGCGTGGTGTTTGCGGTCGCCGGAAGTTAATTCAGTCATCGTAGGAGCAAGTTCAGTGAAGCAATTGCAGAATAATATCGATGCTATTAAAAACACTGAGTTTTCGAGTGATGAATTGTGGAGGATTGGAGAATTAGGGGTATAAATCGAGTTAAGAGCGAACGACTTTGCTCTTTGTTTATAGAATGTTTTCAATATGAAATTTTCAATCAGAGGCCTTCTCTTTATTCCGTTTATGGCATTAGCATCTGCCGGTTGCAATGATAATGTGATCTCATCTATTCCTGATTTTCCGGTTTACCTGGAACTCAACCTGACTTCAACCTATCCAACTTTCAGGAACTCTTACAATAAATCATTGCTATTTAAGAAGCCTGTTTTGGCAACCGATAGGATTGGTTATGGTGGAATCCTGGTATATACTGGATTAGATGGAAAATATTATGCATTTGATATGTCATGCCCTTATGAAGCAAAACAAAGCATACTTGTTTATCCCAATGATAAAGGACAAGTGGTATGTGAAGGCTGCGGTTCTGTCTTTGATATTGGATATGGCATTGGAAACCCTTCTTCGGGGAAAGCTAAGGAAACACTTAAACGATATAAAACCTCATTACCGGGTGATGTTTTATTTATTACAAGATAATAAAAAGGGCTGTTTCAATTGAAACAGCCCTTTTTATTTCATCAATAACCAGGGTTCTGGATTATGGTAGCACTATTAAGTCCGATTGCATCTTGTGGAATAGGACGTAAAATTTTATATTTCCCATCATTCCCTTTCATATTCGATTCACTTGGAACGTCCGGATTGTATGTTGAAACATATTGAACTAATTTTCCGGTACGTTTCAAATCATACCAACGATTATATTCTCCGGCAAACTCACGGGCACGTTCATCCAGGATATAATCTATCGTGGCATTGGCTTCAACGATACTGGCAGCCCCTGCACGAGTTCTAACCACATTTATATCATTCTTTGCTTGTGTTTGCTTTGTCCCTAATTTGATATAAGCTTCCGCACGAATCAAATAAGTTTCAGCTAAACGGGCCAGAAATATATCACGTCTACTAGCTGTGGTATTAAATGGAGCATCAGGATCCGAGAACTTTTTAATACAAGGATAATCCTTGTCCAAATCACCTTTTTCCCAATTATTAACGGCACCAGTAGTTGGCCATTTTATAGCAGTCTTTGATCGACCAGTCGGATTAACAGCTATCCAAGCATTTACATCTGCTTGTGTAGCACCAGGCTTAGGATAATACATCATGACTTCTAACGTATTGCGAGTGTCATACTTTTTGAAATAAGAGTAGTAACTGCATTTACCGGTTGCCACAACGCCATAAAGTTCTTGCATAAATGTACCTGCAAAGCGTGTATCAGCTGCATCGGCACTTAATAAACTATATAACCTCATGGTTGGTTTCAACTTAGTATTCATATAAGGCATACCATCATTTATTGCACCGTCAGCACCACCCAGATAAGCACCAAAGGACGAAGCTTGAGAGTTTCCCAGGGTTACACTAGCCAATGATGTTGCACTGTATTGAACCGAGAAAATAATTTCAGCGTTCTTTTCAAGACCTGGAAAGAAGATACTGGTTTTTCCATCAAATGGTAATGTCAGAGCTTGACTTTTTATGGCTGCTGTGGAGTAAACAACAGTGGAATCAAAATCACTGGAAGATCCAAAAGTTTCGTAGCCTCTTGTAAGATAGACCAATGACAAATAATGATTTACAACCCGTTTATTCACCCTGTTAGCAGCATCAGTTGCAGGAAGTGCAGCAAGTGATGCTTTCATTTCAGCTAAAATAAATTGATAAACATCACTTGACGGAGTTCTGGGATAATAAGTGACAGGTGATGTCAAAAGATCTTTCACTAGTGCAACATCTCCAAATTGTTGAACTAAATGAAAATAATAGAATGCTCTTAAAAAACGAGCTTCTGCTACACGCCCAGCATTTTGGTGATACAATTCGCCATAATAAACAGCATCATTGCACCTTTTGATAGACTGATAGACTACCTGATAAAAAGCTTTAACAGAGTTATCAGCAGGTGTCAGGTTCTGATAAGTTCCCAAACCCTGGGAAACAAGCCCTGCTCTTCCAACTTTGTATAAGTCAGTACCTGCTACAAACATTTCAATGTTGTCACCATATACATCGCGTAAAGTTGAGTAACAAGAATTGATCAGCGATTCATAACCCGAAGTTGTTTGATAAAAAGCGGCAGCATCGGGATTTGACTTATTTGTTTCAGACAGAAAATCTGAACAACCCGACAACATAAATGCTGCGACCAGTGTGAATATATAAATTATCTTTTTCATATTAAATCGTATTAAATATATAATGGATTAAAACTTAACATTAACTCCCAGCTGATAGGTAATGGTTGCCGGACCATTATCTTTACCCATTGAAGCTCCTGCCCATTCAGGGTCAAAACCTTGATAATTGGTAAATACAAAAGGATTCAATACATTACAATAGATCCTAAAACTGGTAATATCCAACGCTTTGACTACTGACTTTGGGAGGGTATAACCCAGGGTGATATTCCTTACTTTAATAAAAGAAGCATCTACCCAGCAGCCTGGCATTTCATTCGCTGTTTCCCTTGCTGTATGCCAGTATGGACCACAATTTGCTTTTGTTGCATTATCGGTATATACCATAGGACGACCTTGATTGTTGACTGCAGTTTGTTGGGTATAGAAATATCCATCACTCCCAATCATCGTTGTGCCGGCAGGAATGTAATAATCCATCACTAGTTTCTGACGTCCACGGTCATTGTAATTGGTAAATTCTTCAATAAATGGTGAAAATACAGTCATTCCCTGAGCAGTATATAGAGTCATTGCAAAATCAAATCCTCTGTACGAAAGATTTGTGCTCAAACCGGCTGTATAACTCGGATCAGAATGTCCCTGAATTCTACGGTCTTTGGCATCTATGCCATTATTATCAAAGTCTTTTACTTTCGCCTGACCTTCACGGGCAAGAACTTTTCCAGCTGAATTCACAGCTCTTGGGTCTTTATTGGCTATTGCAGTCAGGATTCCATCTGCTGTCCATACTCCATCATATACATAACCATAGATAGAATTAATATCCTGACCAACCATCCATTTCTGGGTGTTGCTATTTATGAAAATATATCCATCCGTTGTATTCCCGAACAAATTCATAATTTTATTCTGATTGGTTGTAAACGTTCCGCTTACGGACCATCTCAGTTTTTTGGTATTGATGATATTTGCATTTAATGCAATTTCGATTCCTTGGTTCCGAACCGATCCCAGATTGGAAGTCATTGTTCCGGCTCCCGATTCAAGAGGCAAGGTTAGAGGTTGAAGTAAGTCAGTAGACAACCGATTGTATAGGTCGACTGTTAAGTCAATCCGGTTATTCCACAAACCAAGGTCCATCCCTAAATCGAATTCACGTGTTTTCTCCCAGGTCAAAACTTTGCTGGCTAATGATCCCGGTGCCACTCCCAAAGCATTCGTCGATCCAAAATTATAGTAGGTCTGAAGATTTGCCGGTGTTTGGGTTTGATAGGCATTGATGTTATTATTGGCAGTATTCCCGTAACTGGCTCTTAATTTCAAATTGGAGATCACGTTCCTGGTCGATTCCATAAACTTTTCCTCCGAAACACGCCAGGCTACCGAAGCAGAAGGTAAGGTCACCGCTTTGTAACCTTCAGCTAGCTTTGAAGAGACATCGTTACGAATGGTAGCTGTAATAAGATATTTCCCTTTATAGGCATACCGGGCTCTTGCAGCATACGAAATCATCGATGACTCTGTATAGCTGCTTGTCAGTTTGGTATTTGCAGTAGTTGAAGCAGCACCCAAATTATACCATTCATAATTGAAATTATAACCGGCAGTATTGGTTGTATAAAGTTCCGAATTTTCAGCAAAAATACTGTAAAGTCCCATTACATCCAGATTATGATCGCTGTTTAATGTGAATTTATAATCTACCTGATTATCCCAGGTATAATTAAAATAGGAATAATTGTTCACACTTGCTTTGGCATCATTTTCAACAGCAGTTGTCAATGGGTTGTCATAATTTCCTTCAGCCAATGTACTTTTATAGAGTCCGGTACGATAAGTATTATAGCTGGGTAAAATAGTGGTCTTAAATGTAAGGTTCTTAATTGGAGAGTATTGCAGGAAAGCACTTCCCATCGCTAATACCTTTTGGGTATTATTCGAAGTGTTTGCCAAATCAATCAAAGGATTTATGGAAGAAGTAAATCCGCCACCTCCTATTGAGTTTAGAAAGCTAGGGTTTCCATTGGCATCTTTCACCGTTTCGGTAGTCTTGCCCGGTACTACAATGATATTCCCTTCCAGGTGATTCAGTGTCGGATCCAGATTTCCATTGGTATAAGCCGTTGTAATAGGAGCCATTCTGTATGCGCTTAATATCGCGTTGTCACTACCGGTCTCTTGGGTAGAGTATGCTGTATTTAAAGTAAATCCCGTTGACCATTTACTATTCAGGTTGGCAGTTACGCTCCCTTTTAGGTTGTATCGGTTATAATTGTCATTGACAAATACCCCTTTTTCATTCTGATAACCAATACCTACCACATAAGCAACATCTTTAGTGCTTCCAGAGATATCTATATAATGGTTTTGTTGATTGCCTTGTCGGGTAACCAAGCCTGCCCAGTCGGTAGTTGCATTACTCAAATAGCGGTCAAGCATCCATTGGCTGCCTCCCCAGGTTCCATTGGCATAAACCGATTGAGCTCCTTTGCCATTGTTCAAGTCCTGATATTGAACACCACCAAACCAAACATTTTTTAAATCAGATTTGTTAAGTGGATTAATATCAAGTACACCGTTATTGTCGGTATCCGTAGTATATTGATAATTTAATGCTCTGTATTGCATCCACTGCTGGGTATTCATAAAATTAGGCGATCGAGCTGTATTACTGACCCCATAATAGCCATCATAAGATATAACTGCTTTTGAAGCTTGTTGTACGCTTTTCCCTGATTTGGTCTGAACTATCACAACCCCGTGCGATCCACGTGAGCCGTAAATGGCAGTTGAGGATGCATCTTTTAAAATATCTATTTTTTCTATATCCTGAGGATTCAGGAAATCAATGCTGGAAGTAATTACCCCATCCACTACATACAATGGAGTATAAGTTCCTGAAACAGAGTTTTGCCCGCGTATAATGATATCATACGCTGCACCGGCACGGGAAGAATTTTGTGTGATTTGTACACCGGCAACTGATCCCTGCATGGCACTAACAATATTCGTAACCCCTTTTTCATTCACCGTTTTTGAATTAACGCTCGATACCGAGCCCGTTAAATCACTTTTTCGTACGGTCCCATACCCAATGACAACAAGTTCATTCAATTCATTCGAAACTTGTTCCATGACTACATTCATCTTTCCGGCTGCAACAGGAAGTTCCAGCTTCTTCATTCCCACATAGGAAAAAACCAATGTGTTAGCACTCGTGGGAACTTGTAATGAGAAATTACCTTCAAAATTCGTAATTGTTGCGATGGTTGTGCCTTTCACAACAACAGAGACTCCGATAATAGGATCGCCTGTAGTTTCTTTAACTACACCAGTGATTGTTTTTGTTTGAGCTACCATTATCCCATATAAGGACATAGCCACCACAAGAAACAACGCACGCTTCATAAGTGAATTGTGTTTCTTCATTTTCAATTAAATTAGATATTAAGGATAAAACTCTATTTGCATTTGTTATGCAAAATTAACTGCACAAATATACACAATTCCATTAAAGTTTGTGTGGATTTTTTGACGGATAGTGTGTATTTATTATATAATATTAAAAAATATAATACTAATTTTCACAAGGAGAGCGAATTACAGATTCAAAATTAATGTTGTCGAAATATGGAAAGAAAGTTCATTTCCAGGATTTTGATTGAACCGTTAGGGAGGAAATGGCGACGAAAGAAATATAAAAAGGATAGAAAACTGACAATAATAAAGAATAAATCCAGATATTACTTAATTGGAAGAAATTTCGGACAGAATATAAGAAAACAGTATCTATGCAGTACTTAAAGAGAAAAACGAATACCAGTAGAATTGAAACAACCGGGTCAACAAATGAAGCTGCAACCAAGATTGGAAACAATAAATTAACCAGCAACACAACACAGGCAGTATAGATGATTTGCCAGTCGGAATATGCCGGAGATTTGGAAGTCCATCTGCGTCGCTGTTTGATAAATGCACCCAACGTCTGGGCTTGTGAAGTCAGAACAAAGGCGGATTCAGATTTTAAAAAGCGGATAACCCCTCCCCTTTTCTTGATACTTTCCAATAAAAACATATCATCACCTGACATCTCGTTCTGATGCTGATCGTTCTGACTCCTTAACCAGGCTTTCCTGGTAAATGCCAGATTTGCCCCATTGCATAATACCGGCATTCCGGCTCCCGCAGATCCGGCAGCAGAGGCTATTAAAGTGGTAAATTCAAGGATCTGCAATTCGGAGAATAATCCCTTTTTCCATGAAAGCTTGACAGGACAAATAATCAGATCGCCTGGATATTTAGTATAGAAACTCGCAATCGATTCGATCCAATGGTACGAAGGCAGGCAATCGGCATCGGTAGTAATGATCAGCTCACCATTCGAGCTTAGGATACCTTCCTTCAACGCATTTTTCTTACCAAAACCGATGGCATCAAGCAACTGGATTTTTGGATAAGTTTCCTGTGCTTTCTGAATGTAGTTTCTGGTAGCATCGGTGGAGTGGTCGTTTACAAAAATCAGTTCAAAATTCTGATGACTTTGTTGCGCCAGGCAACCAATTAACTGCATAACATGCTCATCTTCATTTCTACAGGCTATAACAACCGATATTTTGGCACGTATTAATTCAGTCCCTCTGGGGACAAATGGTTTTAGGTGCTTCCAACCGTACCTAAAGACTGAAATAAGGACAAAATACAAGGCACAAATCACGATTGTAACTGAATAGATCCACCACATGAAGCATTCATTTAAAATTAATATTCCAACAAATTAATTCTGAACAAAAACGTCTAGAACAAGTAATTCAGACCAAGATAGAATCCTTTATTTCCATCCTGTTTATCGAATGCTTTTCCAAAGTCAGCTGAAATTACAAAATTTTCATTCCATCCTACTTTCAATCCGATACCTGCTGCCGAATGAAATTTACCGGCAGCATAATCCTTGAAATAGGTTGCTTTATCTTCTGCCGAAACCGATGTCAGGTTTAAATCTATGGGTTTAAGAATTATACCCGAATCGAAAAACACATTGGTACCCAGGTAGAAATTTTGGTTAAACAGTTCGAAGCAAAGGAATTTATACCGGAATTCAAAATTTCCAAAGCCCACATTATCTCCAATAACCCGGTTACGCAAGATCCCACGAATAGAACTCTTCCCCCCCAACCCCTGATTTGTAGCTGCAATCAAATAGCTGGTAATCAGCAAAGGCTGGGCATAGTATGGTACAGTGTTATTGCCGAGTGTCATTTGATAATCCAGCCTGTAAGCGAATGAAAGATCAGTGGCCAGTGTAAAATACTGTCGATGGATAAGCGCCAGTTTTGTATGAGGAAATGTCTGGTTCAGAAACTTAGGCGCCGTTTGGAGGGCTGCTTCAGTAAAGATACCCTTCATTGGACAGGCAAGTTGATCCCGCGAATCGTATTTCAACCCAATTTTCACGTAATTAATACTGCCGCCGGGAGCTTCTGTGGAAGTAATGAATCCCCAGTCCTTATATTTTTCAAATAATGTGGGTCCGGTCTTAGTGATCCCAAGTTTAGTATTATTGACCGTGTCCATTTTAAAATGATAGTATGTATAGCCCGCTACCCAACCAAATTTAGAATCACCAAAGTAGCCTTGAAAATCTGCTTTCGCGCGAAACATGTCCTTTTCATTTTTATAGAAAAGCCGGTTAGAACTAGTCACCAGGGCTGGATTATAAACACTTTGATAGCCATTGTATCCATAAAAATCGGACATTTGGTCCGTGACATAGCTGATATCCACGGTGGTCCTGACCCGGGGGATCAATCGCTCGGAATCATATCTGAACCGCGCAATCGTTGTACCTTTGGTGTATGTGGAGAGTTCGAAATACATGGAATGATCGTATTTCGGGAATCGGGTACCATCCCCGTAATGATATAAATTCACTAAGGCCCCATATTGAAACCCTAAATCAGAATCATAGGATACCGCAGGCAAAGCTCCAAAACTAAAACCTTTTTTTATGCGTTGTTGTGCATAGCCCGAGATCAGGGTCATGCCAAAAAAAAGAAACAGTGTTATTCTATAAATTCTCATGTTAGGTTTAAAATTAGTTGTATGGCAATAAATCTTACGTTTCAAATCATTATATTGAGAATATAGGCATGTTCAAGATTTAGTTTATTTTTGTTTTCAGGTCAAAGATATGAAAAATAAAAGGTAAAGATGCAAAATATCACAAAGAATCATTGAAGATCCTAACGCAAATCACTTTAATTAACCAGGTTAAGAAAATAATGGAATAATGCCTATGAGTACCTTACGAAACAAAAAGCAAATCAGACAGGGATAATTGCAGAAAATGTCGAAAAAAATAGCAAATTCAGTTCGCAGGCACCAACTATTCTCTCTTCCATTCCCGTCCTTCATGTCACTCTAATTAAATCTTTATCTGCGTATTAGTCAATTTGAAAACCGGCTTCATGTATCATTCAACAGTGTCTGCAACATCACAGGGTAGTTGGAAGCATCATGTATCACATTCAAGATCAAGAATAATTAAAACCGGAAAGCCCATACCGATTAGAATGAATCAGGGTACCCGGTAAATGCAGTCAGGATGGCGAAATTTCCCGCGAAAGTCAGATCAGGGAATTACATCCCGGTTCGGGTCTCGCAACAAAGTCAGCTGCCCGTTCACCAGCTTCGAAACTGTTGAATGGCCTTTTTTCAGGAACCGACTATCGGCATCCGGTCTTTTTTGGTCAGTTTATCCACCGGCTTCTTTTTATCATCCTTTCTTCACGATGATATAGATATCCCATAGATGTCCCATAGATATCCCATAGATATCCCATCCTATTAATGGTATAGGATATCTATATGACATCCAAGTTATAACTAAGTTTTATTCCAATTAAAACAATAACAGGATGAAGAGACAAAACCCTATGAGTGCGAAAGGCAACATCTTGCGATTATCCTCGTGTTCAGGGGAGAGAAAGATCAAAAAAAGGTTCAAAAAACTGGTCACTTAAATTTTGGAACATTCTAAATTTTACAGGACTGTCCGTTCAAGAGCTACGGTACTTTTTTTCGAACAATCCACAGGAAACCATGCGGAGAAACACATTCATAACTCCCGGCGATTTAAAGGTGACTCCGTGTAAACATTCCATCCCGAATGCCACCCAAGTGGAGCGTTCCTTCGTCCCGGTTACGGAATAGGCAAAAACGTGAAGCAAATATTGAATGTTGCAACAATCGGCAGAACATTCATTCTGATGCTTGGTGAGTATTTGTAGAAATAGATTTTGGTAATTTAAGATTATTATGTATTTAGGGTTTAAAAAAGATCTGGTTCCATTATTTATTACTGAAAATAATTATCTTTGCATTCAGTTGATTTTAATTTAAAATGAGTTTCTTTCATGACTAAATTGGTTTTTGCCACCAACAACGCTCATAAACTTGCGGAAGTAAGAGCGATCCTGGAACCTGAGTTTTCAATAATCAGTCTGGACGATCTGAATTGTTCGGAGGACATTCCCGAAACATCTGACACTCTGGAGGGAAATGCATTATTGAAAGCAACTTACATTCACGATAAATTTGGACTGGATTGTTTTGCCGATGATACCGGCCTGGAAGTAGATGAGCTGGGAGGTGAACCCGGAGTCTATTCGGCGAGGTATGCAGGTGCTGATCATAATTCATACAACAACATGTGCAAAGTGTTGGCTTTACTGGGAGATAAAACAAATCGGAAAGCCAATTTCAGGACTGTCATCGTGTTAATGAAAGGCGGTGAGACTTCCTTTTTTGAAGGGCGGATTGAAGGGGATATCACCCTGGTACCCCGTGGTGTGAGTGGGTTTGGTTATGACCCGATCTTTGTACCCGAGGGTTATCTGTTAAGTTTCGCACAATTGAGTGCCGAGGAGAAAAATAAAATCAGTCACAGAGCGCTGGCAGTTACAAAGTTGGTGGATTTTTTGCAACACAATTCTATTTAGCTCAACAGGATGCCACGAATACTTGAACATTGATTTAACCGATTCTTAGAATCAATCGATCACTGACAAAATAAAAAAGAGATATTTGAGTTTTATTCATTTGAGATCCCATTTGTTGTTCCTATCATTTTCAAAAAGAGTATACTAGCATATATGAAAAATAAAATATTCATTACCGGGTTTTTACTCATTGCATTTACCTGTACCATCTGGTCGCAAGTAGCAATGGGTAAGTGGAGAACTCATTTTGCGTATAACAGTGTTTCTCAAATTGCACAATCAGACAATAAGATTTTTGCAGTGAGTGATGGAGCATTATTCTCGGTGGATAAACTGGATGGGAATATGGAGTTTTACAGTAAACTGAGCGGTTTAAATGATGCCATCGTTTCGAGAATAGAGTATGACCCTACCGACAAGTTGTTGTTGATTATTTATACCAATGGGAACATTGATATATTAAGTAGCGGCGGTGTGACCAACTTGCCCGAGTATTTCAACAAACAAATGAATACCAGTAAGGAGGTTAATCAAATTCATTTTTATGGGAACAAGGCTTACCTTTCCTGTAATTTTGGAATTATTGTGCTTAATATGTCAAAAAAAGAGGTGGCGGACACGTATTATATCGGACCAAATGCCTCTGAAGTTAAAGTACTAAATACAACAGTGAATAATGGAATCATTTATGCCCTGACTGCTTCCACCATTTTCAAAGCCTCAGTAACCGATCCCAATCTGGTAAACTATGCTCAATGGTCTACGGAAACGAGTCTACCCGGGAGTGGAGATTATCAAAAGATAGCCAGTTTTGGAGGACAACTTGTTTTATTACGTGGAGGATACCTCTACAAGCAAGAAGCAAATAATTCATGGACACCGATCCTTACGAATATTACTCCAATTGATTTCAACGTAACCAGTTCAAGCTTGAATGTATTTACGGCTAACACAGTATATCTACTAAACACATCATTTAACGTAACACCGGTAGCAAATATTGGAACCATCAGTGATGCCGAATATGATACTCAAAACAGCACCTATTATTTTGCAGCAAGCAGTCAGGGTATCATTTCGTATAAGCCAACGGGTAGTGAAACCCCGTTGATTAATTACTTTAAACCGTCAGGGCCGGCAGTGAATTCACCTTGGGACATGACCTTTTCAGGTAAAAAACTAATTGTAGTACCTGGAGGAAGATGGGTTTTTTTAAAACATCCAGGGAATATTATGATTTATGAGAACAATGCATGGAAAAACATCAGCAGTAGCACAATTGA
>Ga0302286_10001145_pt1 | contig 20060 bp, 15 predicted proteins | sample III_Fen_E2_3_FD_198765 | JGI IMG/M metagenome (GOLD analysis project Ga0302286, IMG submission 198765) | Peat permafrost microbial communities from Stordalen Mire near Abisko, Sweden - III_Fen_E2_3 | ecosystem: Environmental > Terrestrial > Soil > Wetlands > Permafrost | place: Sweden: Abisko...
GTTTGAAGTGATAGTATTTAAATAGATTATCAACCACCAGAAATGGTTTATCCCATCGCACCATGTATATCGCCTTTAAAGAGTTTCACTCCTATCTTGCCTATCTCGTATTAGCACTTCTTTTGTTTGCCATCGCTTTCAATGCCTATTATTGGCTGAAAGGAAGACTGTTTTCCAACACCAACAAAACAGTTGCCCTTTGGGGATTGATAGCTGTTCACACGCAGTTCTTAGCCGGATTGATATTGTATTTCTTGTCACCACTGGGAATAAGTAATTTTTCGGGGCAAGCTATGAAAATCTCCATCACCCGTCTGTATTTGGTAGAACATCCGCTGGTAATGATACTGGCCGTTGCACTGATAACCATTGGCTACTCTAAAGCAAAAAAAGCAATCTCCGCCACCTCGAAATACAAAGCGATAGTACTATTCTATTCCATCGGGCTATGTTTTATCCTTTCACGCATTCCCTGGAGCGTTTGGTTTTAAAACCGTTTCAAACAACAAAAAGCAAGGTCAACATTTAAAAATGAAGTCCTTGCTTTTTTATTTACATATAAGTGAAAGCGGTCAAATATCGGTTTCCACATACATAAAACAGCTACTACCGTACGAAATCGAGAATTGAAACAACATTGTATCACTATTGAAACATAAATTTTATCACTTGTGCCTTATTTTGCACTAAATTAAATTTATGTATTCAAAACAAGATTTCGGCGAAGGATTCAGATGGGGAGTTTCGTTAGCAGCCTACCAGGTAGAAGGAGCACATGAAGCCGATGGAAGAGGTTTATCCATTTGGGATAAGTTTTCAAACCGCAAGAACCGCATCAAAGACGGATCGAACGGAAACGTGGCCTGTGAATTTTATTACCGCTACGAAGAGGATATCGCACTTGCCAAATCGCTCAACCTTTCTCATTTTCGTTTCTCCATTTCATGGACAAGAATACTACCCGATGGTATAGGTGAAGTAAATCAGTTAGGGCTCGACTTTTACAATCGACTAATCGATTGTTGCCTGAAATACGATTTAGAACCCTGGGTTACTTTATATCATTGGGATTTGCCGCAGGCTCTAGAGAAGCAGGGCGGTTGGACAAGTCGTATAGTGGTCAATGCATTTATTAAGTTTGCAGATGTTTGTTCGAAGAGCTTTGGCGACAGGGTAAAAAAATGGATTGTAATGAACGAACCTTCAACATTTACCGGAATGGGATATCTGGTTGGTTATTATGCTCCGGGACGTTTCGGAATAAATAATTATTTGCCTGCCGTTCATCATGCCACACTTTGTCAGGCCGAAGGAGCCCGTATGATTAGAAGAAACCTTCCTAATGCGACGATAGGGACTTCTATCTCCTGTTCGTATATTGCCCCATCATCCGAGAATCCTAAACAAATAGCAGCTGCCCGACGGGTAGATGCCTTGTTGAACCGACTGCATATTGAACCTATTCTAGGCATGGGTTATCCTGTCAAGGATTTACCGGTGTTGGAACAGATTGAGAAATATTTTCATCCCTACGATGAAGAATTAATCAAGTTTGATTTCGATTTTATCGGCATTCAGAATTATTTCTCGTTAGTGGCCTATAACAATCCACTTATCCCCTACCTGCAAGCCTTTGTCGTTCCTTTCAAGAAACTAAACCGACCACTTACTTCCAATGGTTGGGAAGTTCATCCCGAAGGAATGTATCGTATTCTTAAACAGTTTTCGGCCTATCCCATAAAAGAATTAATTGTTACCGAAAACGGAGCAGCGTTTCACGACCGTGTAGAAGGCAACCATGTGCATGATAAGCGACGACTGCAATACATTCAATCCTATCTGGGAGAAGTACTCAGAGCGAAACAGGAAGGTGTAAATATAGGCGGATACTTTGTGTGGACGCTAATGGATAACTTTGAATGGAGAGCAGGCTTTCGCTCAAGATTTGGGTTGGTCTATACAGACTTTGTGCAACAAACACGGATTATCAAAGACAGTGGTTTGTGGATTCGGGATTTTTTGAAATAACAGAATACATATTAGAGCAGGAGAGCGTATGGTCTCAAAAAACAATAATAGTATCATTTTTTTATATGAAAAAACCGATTAAAAAATCCCTTTAGTCCGGTTTCTTTATAAGGTTCACAATTTAATTCATTGGAAACAGAATCGGAAATTGCAAAAGAAGTAAGAAATTTGTTTCTCCAACCTGAATTATTCTCGATAGCACGAAGTACATGACCGGCTATCGGCAGCGCCAATGAAGACCCGGAACCGTTTCCACTATAAAAATGAACTTCGGGTGTAGTTCCACCTACCCAGGTTCCCATTACCAGATTAGGCGTATAAGCAACAAACCAGGCATTGGTATAGTCTTGAGCCGTACCTGTTTTTCCTGCCAGTTCGGCGCGGACACCATACTGGTTTCTGATACGAGTTCCTGTTCCCTGATTGATGGCTCTTTGTAAGATGACAGTAATCATTTCTGCCGTTTCCGGTTTGAAAACCTGTTCAGTTTGTGCAGCCTTTCTTTCGTACAGAACAGTTCCTTCGGCATCGGTAATTTTATTAATCATTACCGGCTCTGTCATTTCGCCCTTATTGGCAAAAGCACCATAAGCACGAACAACTTCATAGAGTGACAAATCAAGTGTTCCCAGTGCAATGGATGGCGAGTCATCATTTGGAGAAGGAAAATGAAGCCTGTCACATGTATTGATAAGCTTCTCTGCTCCTGTTTGAAAATACAAATCCAGCGTAGGCAAGTTCATGGAATTGGCTAAAGCATACCAAAGTGCCACCGTGCTGTCTTTCGTAAACTTATGATCGAAGTTCTGTGGTTCCCAGTTGTCGTATTCGGGATATACTTTCTGAATATTTTTCAGATAAGTAGAAGGAGTAAAGTCGTTCTCGAGTGCAGTAGCATACAAAAACGGTTTAAAAGTAGAAGCAATCTGACGGTGAGACATTACCATATCAAAAGGAAGTCTTTTGAAATCGTTGCCACCAATCCAGGTAATTACCGCTCCACTCTTTGGGTTGGTAATAAGCACCGAGGCATTCAGCATTTTGTAGTAATACCACAAACTGTCTCTTCTGTTCATTTCTCGGGTAACAATGCCTTTCCAGTCAAATACTTCGATATTCTTTTCACCGGAAGTATCTTCACCGTACAATTTCAACTGTTTACGATACCATTGTTTCTTTATATTCCGGTTTTGAAGCTCTTTATCCAACAACTTCTGCATACCATACAAATGCTTGTGTATACCTTCGATGGTTATTTGCTGAATATGCATATTCAGGGTAGTGTATATTTTAAGACCATCTTTTTTCAAGTCAAATTCCCCGCCACCTTTCCGTTGAATATCTTCCAGAATTTTCTCTGTCTTTTTCTTTACCTGATATACAAAATAGCCAGCCGGAGCTTCCGCACTCATGTTTTCATAGTTCAGACGTAATGGTAACTTCCGCAAACGATTCAACTCAGCTTTGGTCAGGTACTTTTGTTTTTCCATCAAAGACAGCACCATGTTTCGGCGTTCCAGCGAATTTTGTGGATTCAGACGAGGATTAAAATAAGTATTCGCTTTTAGTAACCCCACCAAAACTGCCGACTCTTCTATTCTCAGTTTGCTGGCAGATTTATTGAAATACCGGTGCGAAGCTGCTTCCACTCCGAACACATCTTCACCAAAAGGCACAGAATTAAGGTAAAGCAATAACACTTCATCTTTGTTGTACACTTCTTCAATACGAGCCGCAATAAGTATCTCCTTTATCTTATTCACAGGCATAGTTAGTATACCATACCTCGGGCGACCGTATAAATTTTTGACCAACTGTTGTGTCAGCGTACTTCCTCCTCCGCCTGTGCTTTCGCCCCAAAGGATACTTTTAAAGAAAACACGAAAATAACTCTGAAGATCGTAGCCATTGTGGGTAAAAAAGCGTTTGTCTTCAGTGGCAATCAATGCATTTTTAAGATGATCCGGAATTTCGTTGTTGGATATATTGGTACGGTTCTCTGCAAAAAACCTCCCGATGATAACGCTATCACTGGAAATCACCAACGAAGCTTCTTCATTATTGATGGCTTTCAGTTCTTTCTTACCGGGTAAACGACCAAATACTCCTGAATACACTAAAAAGAACAACAACACGCATAAAAGCAGTATGGATGACATGAAAACCAAAACGTATTTCAGTATTCTTTTTAAAAGCACTTTTTTCGGAAGCTCCATATTTCTAATTCTTTAAATAATCGATCACAATTGAAACAATGTTTTACTACAATAGTTTCGCATCTTCGTTATCAGGTCTATTAAATGGGGGAATACGATTAGTTCAAATTCTCAACACACTTGTGTAAGGAGGATATTTCAACCCTGATCATTGTTCCTTCACCCACTTTACTTGTAATATCCAATTTGCCACACAATAATTTCATCCTTTCTTTCATACCAATCAAACCATACGAATCCGGTCTATATTTACGAGTAACGTCAAACCCTATCCCATTATCATGAATTTCCATCACTAATTTATCGCCAATAGTTGTCAGTCGAACCGTAACCCTTGTAGCCATCGCATGCTTTAAAATATTATTGAGCGACTCCTGAAGTATACGAAACAATGCCAGGGCCTGATCGGGTTGAATAATAGGATCCAACACTGTGTTTTTAAAAATACATTTTATGTGATGCGTTTGTTCAAAGGTAAAAAGATGAACTTCTGCCGCTGCCACAAAACCAAGCAGTTCCAGTTGCTCCGGTCTTAAACCGTTCATTATACTTCGTGCCGTTTTATTGGCATTATCAACCTGTATCAAAAGTTGTTCCATTTCGGCTATTACTTCTTCGGTATGAATAGCTTCGTTTTTTTTGGATATTTTTTTCTTATACATGCCTATATCCATTTTTAGAGCAACTAATAATTGCGCAAGACCATCATGAATTTCACGAGCTAAATTTACCCTTTCTTTTTCATGTACCAATTGAAGATTTGCTGCCAGAAAAACAAGTGTTTTGTTGGTGGCTACCAACTCTGCCGAATATTCTTCTATCTCTACGTTTTGAGCGGCAAGTTCTACGTTAGCCACCACTAATTCCGCCGCATGCCTCTCTTTCTCTGCATATTGAAATGCAAGTTCTTTATTCGTATTTATTAATTCCTGTTCGGCCGACCTGAGTGTGGAAATATCATTGGATACGCCCACCACACCAATCACCTGATTACCCGAATCACGTAACGGCAGTTTAGTGGTATTGAACCAGCCCTCTCGGCCGTCGAATTGACGAAGCAATTCAACAATGTGCAACTTTGCTTTAGCACATTCCATCATAGCCATGTCATCTTTAATGTAATTATTGGTTTCTGTAGAAGTCCAGGGCATATCATGGTCGGTTTTGCCTACTACTTCGGCTGGATTTTTCAAACCTACCGAACTTGCAAAAGACTGATTACACCCCAGATAATTACACTGTCTGTCTTTCCAGAATACCACGCCCGGATAATTATCAATAACCATTTGAAGCATATTCTCACTTCTCTGCAATTTCTCCTCAGCCTTCTTTTTATCCGTGATATCGTACACAAATCCCGTACAAATGAGTGGAGCTCCGTTTGCATCTTTCTTTACAACAGTTCCAAAATCATAAAACCATATATATTCACCCGACTTAGCCTTGATACGGTATTCGGTTTCATAGTGTTCATATACTCCCTGAAAATGTCCTCTCATAGCAGACATGATTCTCTCATAGTCCTCAGGATGCACCAAATTTGTAAAGTCCCTGTAATGTTTGAAATTTTCGGGAGAATATCCCAACATTTCAACCTTTCGTTTGGCAAAAGTAATACCTCCGGTTAAAATATCCATCTCCCACCATGCCATATTTCCACCTTGCAATGCATTTTCCAGCCTCAGGCTTGTTTCTTCCGAAATATTCTCCGGGCAATTGGACCTTGTAATGCTCTTACCGGCAGTTGTTTTTAAAGTTGTAATTTCTTTCCGTAATTCCAATACTTCTTGTTGGAGTTCTTCGTTCGTTCGTTTATGAATGTACATAATAATCTATTTATTTAGATGATGAGATGCTGTGTCCATCAGTATTCTTTTTCCATTGAATACTGACAAATACCTGATATCCCCAGTCCACTCATTTTATTCCTTTATTTAGCCCCATATACCCAATGATTCGGATAGATCGTATTTAACATGCAGGTAGTAAATCGGTTTTTTAGCTCGTCACCCTCAAAGTTAGCACTAGTTTTGGATAATAACTGCTTTACATGATATATAGTACTTCTTTATACAAAAGAAGAGCACGAATTCACATCCGTACTCTTCTTTTATAGTTATTTACCCCTTTAAGCCAATTAAAATAGGTTTATGTGGTTAGTTAATTTATCAACACACCCGTACAAAGATGATTTTATTTTTTCTTTTCCCATGTTACAATGTTGGAAACACAAAAAACCAGTGCCGCAACAATAACACCATAACGGGTTCCATTTCTTAACCAGCTCAAATCGTTGTAATCAATCCTGGTCAAAAATACAACGACTATTAATAGACCGCCAATAATTCCAAAAATTCTTACTTTATTCATGGGTTTATAATTAAGAGTGAATGATGAATATGTTTGAATTAAAACCCTGTAACGACAGGTCGCGACCAGTCCTTTAATGTATAGTACCGGATTTATTGTCTATAAATAAAATGTAATCCCAAAACAGAAAGAATAGATACATTCAAATTCATTTTTATTTTTGATTCGGACAGGTCACGACCTGTCCCTAAGCAAATTCGACTTATTTCTTCTGTAAAAATACTGAACAATGCCTTTCCGACTACCGGCGGATTTCGCTTCGCTATACATGGACTATCCACCGACTGTAAACTACAAACTTGGACGAAAAGAACAATTCAAGGCCAATTTTATTTATTTTCCAGTCGTTTTATGATCTCTCGCAACAAGTTATTTTGCTCTTCTTTTAAAGAAATAAATTTAGTGACCCAGGTGTAAACCAGATAAATTACAGCTGCAATGATGGTCAAATAAAACAATGAGATTAAAATCGGGAAAATCATAAGTCCTTCCATACTAGTTAGTTTTTTTTTGAAAATGGTTATTTTTATAGTTGTATCAAAATTCAATTCGTTTATTCTTTACTACCTCCTGAGCTATTGATTTCTATGCATTGCATAGTTCTAGTCTGAGCGAAGCCGAATTAGGTTTTTCTTTCGTTGATTCTACTTTTAAAAGTTAGAAATTCATTGTAGGTCTGGCAATAAATATGTTTTCACTAAAAAATATTTGATTCTATTATCTATATGTTTGATAAATTCTCGTTTAATTGTTTCTATCATCTGTAAGTCAAAAGTTCTTTTATCCTCAGGCATTGTAAAGTCTTTCAAATTCATAAACATATTACCTCCATCATAGTATTCAAATTTTTTATTGTCTGAAATTCTAGTTGAATGAAAACTAATTGTGGTAAAGACTCCATGAGAATCACCACGACTCGTGAATCCACTTGTCTTTGGAGGCATTATAGAGTTCGTCATTTCATTTGAAGCTCCATTATTGTCTATTACAATCAACAAGTCATATCCCTTCTGAGCTTCTTTAATCCAAGCCTTATATTCCTTACTATATCCCCAAGTTCCATAGACCTTATTTTTTATTTCGTCTGGAACTTTAATTATGTGTGGTTCAAATTTAGTTTTCAAATATCCGGTAAGTTTCTCTTCTATTATTTTGGAAAGTGGAAGATCCCTTAAAATTGTGTCTTTAAAATTTGTAATGGCTGTAAAACCAAGGTGACGATGCACAATAGTTGTGTCTTCGAGCGATACAATAAGTACTTTTTCAGTTTGTGCATGTAGCGTTAAGCTAACTAACGTCAAACACACTAATAAAATTTTCTTATAAAACGAACTTGAGTTTCTCATAATAGTATTTTTTTTATTCATTATTTATGTTCGTAATTCTAATGTTCAAATTGTCTAACTGTAAAGCTGGAGTTTTTACTTTGTCAAAGTTTATTGATTTCTACGCATTGCATAGTTCAAGTCTTAACGCAGCGTAGACTTGGACGAAGAGGAGTTATTTTGCTCCGGCTATAATTTTTCTTGCATTCTCGTTTTTAGGATTTAGCTCCAAAGACTTTTTATATGCTTTTATAGCTTCTCGTTCTTTTCCTAAAAGCAGCAAACACTCACCTAAACTATCGAAGGTATTATACCCGCTTGGATATAATTTAGTGTTCAACGTAAATATTTCCAATGCCTGATTTTCTTTTTTTGCATTCAGTAACTCATAGGCAAAACTATTCAGTGCATTTTCGCTTGTATTATAGCCTGATTTCAATCCTTTCCTATTTTCGGATTGTATAAATTCAATCGTCTTTTTTATTGAATTAGATTTAGAATGAAATTCTGAAATTGGAATCAAGTTTATACTTCTTTCTTTAATAAGTTGCTCTGCAAGTGTCTCAACATTATAATATTTTCGTTCTTCATCTGTTACTTGTGTCGTGTCAATTTTATACCTTACATACTTAGTATCTGGTTCTATTCGTACATATTGTGTCCCATAAATCTGAGGTTTTTGTCGTCTCATCAAGTCTCTGTCAATAGCTGCCGCCAACAGCCATTTATTAACGGTACTATCTAATTCTATGGCTTTTCTCATCTGTTTTACTGCCATTGAAGAAGCTACCGTATCGGTTCCATGTTGAAAAATCATCGCAGAATTATAATAGTCTTTTCCTGTTACAATTTGTCCTGCATTTATCATCTCATAAACTCTATTTTCCCTTTCTTTATCTTGTTTTGATAAAATTGACCAATCAATTTTTGTTACCATTCTTGAGCTTTGGTCTTCTTTGTACATTTTCTGTAATTCACTATTGTCTGTTTGTGAAAAAACAGTCAAAGGAAAAAGGACTAAAAATAGTGATTTGAAAAATTTAGATGCATTCATAATAATCAATTTAACTATCCGGTTTGTCTTATGCACAGTCGTTACCAACTTACTTTAAACGAAGTTGAAAATACCTCCCCTTTTGTCTTGTCACGGGGTTCACAGAACCGCGCAAGTGGGGCAAATTAATATCGTAGGAACTTAATATTTATTTTAAAATCATATATCTAATAAATCATTTCATATTAGAATCTTACAAATTGTATCTTTTTCTCTATGTATTTTGTAAAATAAAATCATTATCTCTTAAAAATTATATGCGATTCCAATACCTGAATTTGTAAATCCAACTTTCAAGTAGCCAATCTTCTCATTAACTCTATAATTTTTATTTCTTTTATTGTAAATGTTTATTGCCTTTATTTGGCTATAATTTCCTGCTTGATATATGAGAAATCCTAGACCTGTAACAGCAGCACAAATACCTAAAGCCTTACCCCAGGTATAATCTACACTGTGAATATTCTTTAGTCCCATTCCCCCAATAAAACCAAACATAAAACCTCCACCAAACCCCAATAAATTACCAAGTCTATGATATGATTTCGATAATTCAATTATTCTCAATGCATCAGGTGTATTTGCAAATAACATTTTATAATCAGCGTTATTAAGGAGTTCGCCATTTCTGTACCCATATACTTCTGTGAATTTCTTTTTAATAATAATAGTGTCTTCTGATAGTTGGGCCACTTCATTAAAATTAGCTGAGTCTGATTTTAATGAATCAACTTGAATGTTAGTTGAGTTTAAAATTTTTGAAGTTTCCTCTGCAAAACTGTTGCTAAATGGAAAACAAATTAATAGAATAATAAATAAAATCTGTTTCATGTTTGTTTTAATATTTTAATTTTAGATAAGTAATTCACATCGCTACCGCACGATTGCATCGTGTGGCAATCCTAAATTATTTATTTGTTTTAATATTGAGCACTTCTCCATTCCCACACTCGCGCCGATTTTTAATCGGTGTGTTGCTCGTTAGAGCAAAAAAGAAGAATAGATTGTTTTTTCAAAACAAGACACAAGTTACAAACTTGCGCTAGCGTGCGCAGTTATTATTCTTTTGTTTCATTCGGTTTTAATGTATGGAGTACCACATCACTTGTCTTGAGATATCCAATATTTATAATTGAATCATTTCTTTGGATTGTATTTTCAATGCCAAAATAGACATATCTGGGAATTTTATTTTCAGATTTGAGTGATTCTGAAATTATATTACCCACAATACTGCCATATTTGAATGCCTTATCGTTCTCTTTATTCATAAAATATTCGGTTGTGTCTACATTAACAATCTCGAAGGTTTTTGATGTATTGTTTGTTATCTTTACAATAATAAATTCTATGCTTATTTTATTATTTTCTTTTCCATTGACAAAATCAGTCAATACATCTCTGTTTGATAGTATGCTATAGGCATTCCGTATATCACGTTCTTTCCTGTAATGTCCTTCTGGACTAACAATTATATGCTCAGGAATTCCAGACAATTCAAATAACTCTCTTGTTTTTGCCTCATTTTTTGATATCAATTGAATTCCCTTGGGTTTATTTTTTGTTAGATAATTCCGCCATTGTTCTTCACCATCAAGTGCTATGTCAACAAAAACAATGTTTGCACTGTCTTTAAAGTCATTCTTTAATTTTTCCAATGCTGGTTTTTCTTGCAAACAGCCTTTACACCATGTGGCCCAAAAGGCTACATAAACTGTTTTGTTTTTGAGACTTTGAAGTTGAAAATCATTATTATTGATATCCCTAAATGTTTGTTTTGGGAGTATATTTGCTTTGTTTTTTGAAAAATCCCATAACACTACCGAGTTTACATTCAGAAATTCTTTCTGTTTATTTATAATTAGGGGTTGCGATAAAAGAAAATAAACAAATAAAGCAGTCATAATACTTAACGATGTTATTCGATACTTCTTTTTGAACTCCTTTCTTGTTAGGAATAAACTAATGGTTGCAAATAGAACGACAAAAATGAAAAATGGAAAGTATATACTTCTCATTGGAATGCATATCAATAGAGATATATATAAAAAGGGGAACCACTTTATAGGAGTTTTTCTGTTTATTAATCCTGATACATAAAATCCCGTTGCGATAATTAGTAACGTAACCCATTTCAATATAGAATAATCGTGTATAAATACAAGATTTTCTGCAATGTAAACAACAAGAAAAAATGGAATTAAGATAGAGAATATCCCTGCTATGATTTTGATGATTGTTGTGAATATATTTTTCATTTAAAATAGATTAGAATGTTTATTTTTTTTAATCCCCCACGCTCGCGCTGATTTGTAATCGGAGTGTTGTTCGTTAGAGCATAAAAGAAGAATAGATTATTTTTTTCAAAACAAGACACAAGTTACAAACTTGCGCCAGCGGGGGGACTCAAAGTGCAGCAATTATCTGCTTTTCAGTCGCAATACTTTTTATAAATTCTTTAATTTCATTTTTAAAAGCATAGTCTATTTCTGATAAATTGAAAGTCAGAGTCGTATTGTCAGTTTTGTGTACGTGCAGTTTGTTTAAATTATAATTAATTTTCTCGATTTCAGACCAGAATACAGTTTGCTCTTTTTCAAGTGCTTTTGCTTTCATTGAAATTTTCTCTTTATTTATCAATATGAAAGCTTTACCAAAAAGTTCTTCAATTCTAAATCCAAAACCTGCAATCGAGTGAGATATTCCATTCAATGTAAAGACTCCAAAATACAGCCAATCAAAAAGTGGAATTTCTTGTTTTTGTCTAATTTTCAAGCTAATCCACCAAATTGAGATAATAAAAAAGAGAACACCTATTGAAATTCTCAAATATGACTTCTTCTCATTTCTTAATAAATTCTTCTTAATTTCCATATTTCAAATTTTCAGTCGTTTAGTTTTTAGTCGGAATCATAAGTCGTTTTCTTTCCTTAAAAATTTGCGAAGAATTCTCCCACACTCGCGCCGATTTGTAATTGGTGTATTGCTCGTTAGAGCAAAAAAGAAGAATAGATCGTTTTTTCAAAACAAGACACAAGTTACAAACTTGCCCCAGCGTGGGTTTTGTCAGTTAGTTTGTTCACAGTTTCTTTTTGTTGCCAAACTTCCTAATTTTATTTCAATTTCACAGTCCTTCCAATTTCAAAAAGAAGTCGATCTAAATAATACAAGAAGTCAGAACTTTTATTCTCAAACTTACTGTACCAATGGAGATAATTTTGTCTGTCTATTTGATATACTTTATCTGATTTCCTCACGGAATCACTATTAGAAGAGTCCTTAAATAGATTAAACGCTCTTACAACGTGTTGGTCAATTATTGGAAATTTTGTCGGGTTGCCCAAATGGTTGCCATAACAATAGAATACTAGTGCATCTTTTTTGTCTTCGTCTGGGTTTTCAACTTCCTCTATTCCTTGAATGATTTGTTTCAATTTTTGCAAATCACCTTGTTTCCATACAAGAGCATAAAGTAATTTCGCAATAGGATTTAAACGCTCTTGATTTATAGTCAGATTATTTTCGTCATTAATAGTTAACACTTTGCTTTCTTTTAACTCTAGCATTTCTTCTGCTGAAATTTTCAGTCCCAATCTTGGGTATTTATTTTCAATTAGATTTAAGTCGTATTCGGCAGCAATTCTTTTTAATTCTTCTTCTGTTTTCGAGTTTTCTATTCTAGTGAAAATAGAATTATATTCATCAGTATTAATTGACTTATCCTCGTTAATTATACGATAAGTGTTTTGTCTTTCCATAATTTTTCTTGTTTGCTCTCTCATTTCTTCTAAAGTCGAAGGGTGTTTCATCATTTCATCTACGACCAAACAAGCTGAACGATTTCTTTCTATGTGATAAGAGTTTAATGTAGTTTTTTCTTCAGCTTTTTTCATGATAAATTTCGATTATGAATATAACTTGTTAGTACTTCTATTTTTTCTTTTTATTTTTTTTACACTGATTCACGCTCGCGCCGATTTGTAATCGGTGTGTTGCTCGTTAGAGCAAAAAAAAAATAGATTGTTTTTTCAAAACTAGACACAAGTTACAAACTTGCGACAGCGTGAGTATCTATACTAATTTGTAGACCGGATTACAAATCCTAAGAATACAAAGAGGTGGGATTGTAAATCCCACCGACCAGTCCGCACTTTTGTACAAACAAGTAATGGTTATATATTCGTGAGGATAAGGGCTTTTTATACTGCAATTTTTATTTCAATTTTCTTATACAATTCACCAAATTCATTTTTAATGTCACTATAAACGTCAGTTCCATTTCCCGTGTCTATTATCTCAATAACAACAGAATAGTCTTGAAGATAATTGGCAGGAAGATTACCTCTAGTATATAATCTTAGCCTTAAACTCCATTCTCCTGTAAAATATGACCGTGAAAAGCATTTCTCAAATTGGATAATTGGATTCCAAGGCACATTATATTTATTCTCTCCAGAAATATTTATTGCTTTCATATGAGTCTCTGTTGGTTTAAATAATTGAGCCGAGATTCTAGTTTTAGAGTATTCTATTTCGTTATCTGGATTTACTGGAGGGTCATAAGCAATTGTAATTTTTACTTTTAGTTTGGAATCAAACATTCCTGCAGCTAAACTGCTTGGGATATGAAATGAAACATATTGATAATTATCTTGATCCAATAATCCTTCATAAATATATGCAGCATTATTTTCACCTGCAGTTAAAGCATTTTCAATAATTGGTTCTCCAAAACCCAAATATTTTGAGTTGTTTTCAGTTAAGCCATCATGTATATTTCTTGATTCTGAAAAATGACATAACAATGCTTTGACTAAATTTGGGTCACTAATAGGGTAACAGTCAAATAGTTTTTGAGCGTATTGAGATATAATTGGAGCTGAATGACTAGTGCCATTATCAACTGCCAAACTTATTCCATTATGGCTAATACCATAAGTTGAGACCCTTGGTGTTGAAGTATATGGTCGTATTAAATTTCCTCCATGGGCAACAACTTCGGGTTTAATTCCTAAATCGGCTCCTGGTCCAATTCTAGAGAATGGAGATAAAAAGTCTTGATTGGACAACGCATTAGGATTGCTATATTTAGCAATTGAACCTACAGACAAGCCCAACAAAGACTCAGCCGGGCTTCCAATTCGAGAATCATTACTACCAAAATGACCACATGGAAAATCACCTAGAGGCCTTCGAATATTACCTGCAGCTATCACAAATAATATCTTATACTCTTTTGATAGATAATCTAATAGTTTTGCAAGTTCAGTAAATTCATAGTCCCTGATTGCGTCTGGTGCTCCGAGTGATAAATTATATACTTTAATTGTTGAATGAAATTGTAAAACTACATCTTCAATTGCAGATCTAAGATTAAATTCGGTAGGGTAAGTTTTTGCACCAAAAAAATCAATACCAAAGATAGGAATGTCTATAACGTTACAATATGGCTGTAAATAATTGGTTGCAAGACAGTCATCAATATTATCACCAAATAAACATCTACTTGCTACAAATGTACCATGCTCATAGTCACTATCAACAGAACCAGTCGGAAGAAACTGAGTTTGTCTTTGTTTTATTAAGTTGTCAAATATACCACCTGCACTACTAATACCAGAATCAATTATGCATATCATAGACTCTGAAATTACAGAACGAACTACAAGAGCATCAGGAATTTTTTCAGCAGGAGTAGAAGATTCAACGTAAAAAGTTTGATTTGGTTTAATCTCTTTAATAGTTGTAAATTCTGAAACAATTAGAGGAATATGTCTTGCTTGAAGTTTACATTCTATCGAAGTAATGCCGTTAATAAAATTCCGATGATTTACTTTTTTTGAGAACTGCTTCAGTTCATTTAATATAACTCCGTTTATTGCAAGCTTTTCTTTTGGAGTTAGAGCTTGAAATAAGTTAATAATAATTTCAACTTCTTCTTCTGAATCTAAGTCAATCTCAGCTTTTATTTTGCTTTCAAGGGGTATACTGCAGATTTCCTCAATTGGAGAGAAATATGTTTTTCCAATATTATCATCAGACTCAATGTAGTTGTCTAGTTTCTCTTCGAAAGTATCAAGCTGTTCTTTTTTAATTTTAACAGTCCCAGTAGACTTATCAGTGTTTGAGTATGATAAAACTTCAAATCCTAGTTCTTCTATTTTCAGACGTTGGCTTTTCAAAGTTACAGCTTCTGGAGTTGATATTTGTAAATACAAATCGGAAGTGTAAACAGAATCTCTTTTAGATAATTCATTTTGTTTTATGGATTGAGTTTGTTCTCTTAACTTCTTTCCATGTTCTGTATAATCTAATCGCTTTACTGATTCGCCTCCTCCAGTTTTCTCATATCTTTCAATTCTGATATTTTCAATAGGAATTTCCAAATGAAATCTTTCGTCATTCATGTAGCTAAGTATTTGTTTTTCTTTTTTTTTAAAATTATGCCTAACACCTATATATACCCAGCCGAATAACTTTATTGCTTGTTTTAGCTGGATATAGCGCATTTATAGCCAATTACTTTCCCCTCATTCTCTTTTCACACACCAAAAATACGAACTCTTTTTAACGCCACCAAGAAAAATTAAGTTTATTTTTAAACAAATTAAAACATTGTTTGATACTGTGGTTTTGGGTCATAAAAAAACCGCCTCTACTTTGCAGTGGAGGCGGTTTCGGGTTATAAATATCTATCTGTCGGGTTATTATTCTCTCTGAAAAATCAAATTACAAATTTTATAATCTGATCACTCCATACGCGCGAAGGATCGGAAGATGCAGCTGCTATACGGAATGCGTATTGTTTGCCGCCAGTGAGTCCTTCTATCAGTACTTTGTGTTTGGTAGCAGTTTTATGAACCCAGTTCAGCGTACCATCGGCTGTGATTTCGGCATACTTGAATTCATAAAAACTGGCAGATGGGATTGTTTCGCAACTTGCCCATACGCTACCTTCATTATCGCCCATTTTAATCATTACTTTTTCGGGTTTTGCCAATGAGCCTATCGCACCCGGTTTCTTATTTACACTTAACCCGCTACTGCTGATGATAATACCATCACCCTTGCTGATTAATTGTACATACAGGCATAATTCTTTCATTTGGCTTTCCAACTTGGCTCGCCAGTTGTTCTTAATTATCCTGTCGTCGGCACTTCCCTTTTCCGCCTTTACCAAAGAGGCATTATAGCTCGCAATGGTTTCCCTTATCTCTTGAATAGAAGGGGTTGGATTAGGAAAGTATGCATTTCCTTCAATTTTGTCTAGAACATTCGTGCTATGTACACTAAGTTCATAGTCGCTATAGTTTTTAGACGAAAAGTCTATCCTTACTTTAGTTATTCCCATAGTAGTTAGTATTAAATGATACAAATAGTTGACAGATAGATATTTAATTTCTATAATAATGCAGATAAATCAATAGAAATTCAAAATTTCTATATTACAATGACTCATTTACAGGTGAAAACATCTTATTTCTTGTTGGAAATGAATTATTGTAATATGGAAATAACTTGTTTTCTGTTGGAAATAAGTCATTGTAATATGGAAACAACTTACTTTCTGTTGGAAATGAATCATTATATTATAGAAATAACTTATTTACGGTTGGAAATAAGTCATTGTAATGTGGAAATAGAATATTTCTTAGCTCTTTTTAAATTTTTCTATCTTCTTTTTTCGCATTATTTTATTCAGAATATTTTTTTCAATAAACAAAGAGCGCTTGTAGGTTGCACTTGTAAAAAGAAAGACCTGATTTCGTTCGTTTTCTCCTGCTAAGGATAAAAAACGGTATACTACACGTACCGCTATCGTGTAAATGACTGTATGAGTATAGCTCGTGGAGAAATCAAGAAAGAAATAACCCTCCATCACGGAGTACTACAGATCTTTCAGCTATAAAAGCAACGAAACAAATTTACATAAAATAATTACAGAACAGTTACAGTCAAGTGATTGAAGAAAACTAAAAATTGATTTTTAGTTATAAAACTACTACATTAAAAGTTTTAAAAAGTGTAAAATTGCGCTTGTTTTAGTGGAGGGATGTAGCCATTTTCGGGCTGCATGTTGGGGCAAAATTCATTATAGGTCCTTAAAAATACAGGGGAAAACGAAAAGAGCGGGGGAATGATCAGCGGAATAAGCAAAACGATAAGAAGGTGAAAAACTACTACATAAAAACTTTTAAGAAAGAGGGGAAATGTGTGAATATTTAACGGATATCAACGGAATGGTTCGGTGCCCTGCACCTTTGTATGTTAGTTCGTCTAAATACTACAAACAGGTCGGTGCGATGCACCTAAATTGAGCAAAATTGAACCCTTCAGGTCTACCTATTCAAACAAAAAAAGCAAGAACCTCATACATCTATGAAGTTCTTGCTTTTATATATAATAAACAGCTCTTTATCTGTCAACTACTAACTGCTTGCCGTTGACTGATTACTGATAACTGCTGACTGATAACTGATCTACGCTTGATACACAAATGCATTGATATTCATCCCTGCACCTACCGAAGCGAAAACAATTTTATCACCTTTGTTTATTTGATGTTCGGGCATTTCGCCTTTCATAATCAAATCGAGCAAAGTAGGTAAGGTAGCTACCGAAGTATTTCCAAGTGTACCCACCGTCATTGGCATTACACCTTCGGGCGATTCCTTGATATCATAAAGGGCATACAATCTTTTCAGGATAGCATCGTCCATTTTGCCGTTAGCCTGGTGAATAAGCACTTTGCTTATTTCGCTAATGTGCGTATTACTTTTCTCCAAACAGGCCTTAATAGCTTGCGGAACGGTTTCCAGCGCGTATTGATACAAGCGACGACCATTCATCTTGAGGAACAAATCATCTGCTTTTTCGAAATCGGGGTTGTACGATTTACCCATCAACAGCAATCCTGCATGATTCAAGGTATCGGAACGTGTTTTGTGTGCAAGGATACCAATCGGTTTTGTACTTTCTTTGGCTTCCAACACCACGGCACCGGCTCCGTCGGCATACAACATGCAATCACGGTCGTGCGGATCGCTGATTCTCGACAATACCTCTGCACCAATCACCAAAATCTTGCTGGCATCGCCCGATTTGATAAAATAATCGGCTTGAATAACGGCTTGCAACCAACCCGGACAACCAAAAGTCAAATCGTAAGCTACTGTTTCGGGATTAATGATTCCCAGTTTTTGTTTTACTTTCGAAGCCAGACTCGGAACGTGATCCGCAGCTCTGTTATCGGCTCGTGTATCGCCAAAGTTATTGGCAACAATGATATAATCCAGTGTTTCTTTGTCGATATTCGCAGATTTGATGGCTTCTTCGGCAGCTAAATGAGCCAGGTCGGAAGTTTTCATATCATCGGCAACATATCTACGTTCGGCAATTGTGGTAATTTCAAAAAACTTATCGGTGATGTCCTTGGTCGGTTTTTCAATCTTTTTTCCACTCTCTTCAAAGAATTCATACTTCTCAAAATCGGCATTAGTAACCTGTTTTGATGGAATGTAACTGCCTGTTCCGGTAATCACACTGTAGATCGTATTGCTCATGTCTAAATATATTTTTCTAGTTATAATATGCAGATTCAACGCCGTCGCAGCTTGAAATGAACGGCAAAGTTAAATATTAAATTCAAAGTACTCGAATAAAATGAGCTAAAAAGTTCAAAAACCTTGACAAAAATGAAAAGTAGGGATTGAAAAATTATATAATCATATGTTTATTCTTTGACCCCTCCCTAAATCCCTCCCCAAAAGGGAGGGACTTTGCCGAGTGCGGATTAACAACAAAACTCCATATTTGAGATACCGTGTCCCCTTTCTCCTTCGGAGAAAGGGTTAGGGATAGAGGTCATAATCTAAAATAGGACATTATATTATTCATTGTATTTATCTTCACCTTCCCCACTCCTTGCCTTTTCTTCAAATCATCATAAAGTTATTTTCGCAAGACACTCTTAAACCCCCATTTGGGGGCAGGGGGTGATTATCTTTTTTCCAAATCGTCATAAAGCGTTTGCAGCAAAGCTTCGGCTTTCTTTTTATTCTCGTCTTTATTCCCTCTATTCAGGAAAACGGTTTGTCCTTCGTAATCAAAAACATACTGATTTTGCGGCGTTACCATCCCGAATCCATTCTTGAAGGTAAAGTAACCAAAGTGTGGCGATGCGGGATTCAATATGTTTTTACTAAACCTAAACTCATTGTGCGGCAACTGAAGTTGCGATAACAAAGTAGCCGAAATATCAATTTGCGAAGCGTAGGTATCAATTCTTCGGGGTGTTTTTACAGCACCACCCACTATTAAAAGTGGAATTTTGTATCGTTCATCGGACCGGTTGTCCAGATTGGCCGGAAAACGCATAGCATGATCGGGAACCATCACCACAATGGAGTTTTTCCACCATTTGGTCTTTTTAAAATGATCGATAAACAGCCCTAAACAGCTATCGGTATACGCTACCGAGTTCTGATAAGGATTAGAAAGCTTATGAAACGGCACATCAAACGGTTCGTGACTACTGAGTGTTTGAAGTATTTTCATAAACGGTTCTTTCTGATTTTTATCCAGATTGCCGGACAATTTATTGAAAACAATATGGTCGGGCACTCCCCATTTGCCACTTTGATCGCCGGGAGGAAAATTCTGATCGGAAATAATATCCACTATTCCCGCTCCCACAAGATAGGAACGCATATTGGTAAAATCGGCATCACCACCATAATAATATTGCAAATCGTATCCCGCCTTTTTCAGCGATTTGGGAATAGAAGGCAAGGACTGCGCCTTTCGGGCATATTTCATGATCGAAGTATTGGGTTGTCCGGGATATCCGCTAAAGATAGACACCAATCCCCTATCAGTTCGGAAACTGTTGGCATAAAAGTTCGTAAACAGAATGCCCTCTTCCGCGAGTTTATTCATCTGCACAGCCACATTGGGCAATCCACCCAGGGTTTCCATGTCTTTCGACATAAAACTCTCCAACACCACAAAAATTACATTCGGATGTTTTACGGTAAACAGCTGAGGAATGCTATCCGACGCCGGTTG
>Ga0302286_10001148_pt1 | contig 20058 bp, 7 predicted proteins | sample III_Fen_E2_3_FD_198765 | JGI IMG/M metagenome (GOLD analysis project Ga0302286, IMG submission 198765) | Peat permafrost microbial communities from Stordalen Mire near Abisko, Sweden - III_Fen_E2_3 | ecosystem: Environmental > Terrestrial > Soil > Wetlands > Permafrost | place: Sweden: Abisko...
GCCACCCTGTAATTCTTTTTCAGGCTTTTCTTTAAGAAGTGGCGGAGTTCATCATTGTCTTCAACCACCATGATTAATGGAACCACTTTCACCTGGTCAATCTTCTCTACATCGGAAATAAGTTCATTTTCCACCAGCTCAGGTATCGGGGTTTTCTGATCCGAAAGGATGATATCCACATCTCCATCGTAATGGGAATTGCCCAGTTTTAAGTCGATCTCGAATGTAGAGCCTTTTCCTACCTGACTATCCACGCGGATAGAGCCATGATGGAGGTCGACCAGTTTTTTTACCAGGTCGAGCCCTATGCCGGTACTCTTTTGGGCTATGTTGCGCAAGGTGGAAATTGTGAAGAAGCGGTCAAATATGAAATTGATCTTCTCCTGCGCGATACCCACACCCTCATCTATGACTGAAAGGACTGCCATATTTTGCTTTATTTCAGTCTTAACGGTAATATTCTTTCCGGAAGGGGTAAACTTAAAGGCATTGGAGAGCAGGTTGGATAGGATCGACTCATACCGTTCGGGATCAACCCAGATCTTCACACCTTTCGATTCATCGACCAAGTGAAATCCAATGTTCTTGGTGTGGGCAATTTCCAGGAAATTACTGCTGCACACGCGGGTAAATTCAGCAAAATTGATCTCTTCCACACTCAGCCTCATCTTGTTATTTTGAATCTTCCGGAAATCAAGGATCTGGTTAATCAATCCCATCACCCGGTCCAGATTGCGTCGTACGAGCAATAGCTGGTCCTTAATGGAAGGATCGAGATCTTCCTGAAGGATATTATCCACCGGCAACGAAATGAGGGTTAGAGGCGTTCGTAATTCGTGGGAGATATCGGTAAAGAAACGCAACTTCATATCAGTCATTTGCTTTTCAAGATGCACATTATTCTTCAGCTTAAAGATCGTGACGAAAATATACAACGTTATCAAAAACAACAAAATGACAAATAGCACGTACAGCAATTTCGCAAAGGCAGATTGCCAGAAGGAAGGTAGGATGACCATTTCTATCTTGCGTTCGTTATGCAACCAGACTCCTTCACTGTCGGTTGACCGGACACGGAAGATATACTTTCCGGGAGGCAAAGCTGTATAAGTAGCAGAATGCTTGGTCAGAACATTATTCCAATCATGGTCGAATCCATCGAGCTTATAGGCATACTGAATCTTTTCGGGAGCACGCATATCCAGGGTGGCAAATTCAATAGTAAAGACATTTTGCTTGCTGGTGAATTCAATCCGGTTCGTTTTATCCAGTTGTGTTTGCAGGATTGAGCTTTCATCCGCCACTTCCACTTCCTTATTGAACAGGAGCAAGCGGGTAAAGACTAGAGGTGCCTGAATGACACGTCGTTTGACAGCTTCCGGGTTGAAGGAATAAAAGCCGGATTTAGATCCTGCACATATTTCCCCCGACCGAAGCAAACAGGCGGAAGCTTCGGAGAATTCGACATTCTCCAGTTCATTTCCCTTGCCAAAGGCTTCAATCCGAGCGGTCTTTTTATTGAATTTGACGATGGAATTTTCGGTCGTCAACCACAGATTACCCTGTTTATCGTCGATAATCGTATACACCACGTTGTTAGGCATTCCTTTTTCGCGGTTGTATACTTCAAATTCGAACCGTTTTTTATCTTCGAATTTTGTTTTAAGCTTGCTTAATCCACCTCCAAAAGTACCAAACCACATAGCAGCATCTTCATCCTCAAAAATGCAGTGCACGTCGTTGGCTCCCAGGCTGTGGGGATTATCTTCATTCCGGTGGTAATACCTGTATTTAATATCTTTCGGGTTTTTGAAATTGGCATCAAATGCCACAAAACCTTCGGTAGTAGCTACCCAGATGTGATGTTTTGAATCGGCAAATACCTGACGAACCTTCGAACAATTTGATTCCGGATAGTTGACCAAATCATTCCGGGCATGCAAGAACCTTATTTTCCCGTTTTGCTCGTCGATTAAATGCAATCCGCCTCCATAACTGCCGGCCCAAATGCGGCCATTATAATCCTGCATCACGGAATAGAAATCGTTATTGGCCGGAGAGTATGGATCATTGGGGTTGTGGACAAAATTTTCTATTTGAAAAGAGTTAGTAGCTCCCCGGGGTTTAAGCCGGAATAATCCCTGTTTCTTAGTTGCAAACCAGATATTGCCTGTCTTATCCTGACAGATATTATACACCAGTACTTCGAGATTACCTCCCGGAATAATCCGGCCATCCCGGTTTAAGGTGCCCAGCTCTTTCTTATTTTGATTGAACACATGCACAGCACCATCTTTACAGGCCACCCAAAGACGATTCTGGTTATCCTCGAATATGGCCCTGGTTTCATTGGAAATACTGTAGACCGAATGGTTCTGGAACAGATAATGATTAAAATAATCGGGAAGGAAAGTACATTTAAAAAAACCGTTACCCCGGTTGGTACTGATCCACAGTACGCCCTGAGAATCGGACAGGACATGATTCACCCCATAGGAGAACACGGTGTTAATATCTTCGTTATACGCATTGTAAAAAGGAACCAACCGGTTGGATACCCGGTCGTACCAGGAGAAAAAACCATAATAAGGTTGTACCCAGAGTAAGTCTTTCTCATCTTCAAAAATCAGGAAGTTTGGATTGGTAACCTGTCCTTCGTTCATGTTTGATTCGACAAAAGTAATTTTATTGGTTTGGGGAGAGAAATGAAGTACTCCGGGAGATTTAATCCCCAGCCAGGCATCTCCCGCCCTGTCGATAAACACATTCTGGATCTCATTGGATCTCATTTCCGGATACTTCTCCCGGGAAAACTGTCGAAGTTGTTCCTGCAGGACATCATAGGTAAAAAAACCATTGGCCTGGGTAGCAAAAAGATAATAGTTTGGATTGAAATTAGCCAGGTTAGTGACCACAACATGTTCGGGGAGTAAAATGGTTTTAAAGGTCTTCGAACGTTTCTCATATTGATAAATCCGGCCTTCGCCTCCGAACAGGATTCGCTTGTTATTCTCAATGGCAGTAGAGAACAGTTGCTTATCGAAATAGAGAATCCTTTTACCCGTAGGTTCCATACAAATCAGACCGCCCTGGGTGAGAAACCAGGTATTTCGTTCCTTATCCTGAAAGATGCTTCGCACAGTATTATTGGGCAGGGTGCGTTGACCTTTCTCAAACAGGCTTACCGTCAACTCATGAGTCTTTTCATCCGTAATGATCTTATAACAGCCTTTATCGAAAGTCGCCAGCCAGATAACACCCGAAGGAAGCATGTACATTTCCCGGATCTTATCGTTGACCAGTTGGCCGTTCGTTTTCTTAATGCGGATCAGTTCTCCAAGCGACTGGTCCAGACGGTATACAATTTCGTCATAGGTCTTCACCCAGACATAGCCCCACTTATCTTCCTTGATTTCAAGGATGCGGTTACTCAACACCGACAAGCGGTTTTCGGGCCTCGAATTATAGAGGGTGAAATTATTGCCATCAAACTTATCCAATCCATCCCGGGTACCAAACCAGACATAGCCTTTACGATCCTTCATCATGGCTGTGATACTGTTTTGCGACAGGCCATTATCAGAGGTATAATGGGAAAATGAAAAATGATATTGAGCCTCAGCCAGGAACGGTATCAGCAAAACTGAAATCACTAAAAACAATTTTTTCATGGAGTTGTTTTATAAAAAAGAAAAAAGGTAATACAAAAATAAGAAAAGTTGTCGGAATTATACAATATATATTTAGTTTAAAAATTATCAGTCAAATAATACACCGATTCAATTTAATTATCCACATGAATTCTAATCATTAATCCTACATTTGTATCGTTAAATACAATACGTCAACTAATAATTTAAAAAATAATCATTATGAAAAAAACATTACTATTTACGGCAATTGCATGTATGACTTTTTTTGGAGCAAATGCTCAAACTACTGTTTGGAACATAGGAGGTGATCCAACTGTTGCGTCGAATGGCTATACTGCTTGGCCCACTAATACAGGATTAGCAACTGGAATAACAACTGCAGGAGTGACTTCACCCGGTGGAATTGAAACAATTAACGGTCTTACAATTACCACTGGTTCAATCGCTTCATCAACATTGTGTGGTGTTGTTCAAGCATCGGCTAAAACCTTCACATCTCCTACTACTAGTATCTCCTATGCTTTTGTCAACAAATTATTATTAAATGGATCGGGATATTCTGGTGCTGCAAACACTGATCTTGCACCTCTTGTATTTACGCCTACTCAAAAGTATGCAAGTTTTAAAGTAAGTGGTAATAGTACTATATATTTGATTGGTTGTACCGGTTCAACAGGTATTGATCGCATAGCATTTATCACAGATGGAACAAAATTAATTGGGAGCAAGAAATTTACAACTACAACTACTACCGCAACACCTCCCGTTTCGACTGCTGATATGTTAGATGCCACTATAAATTACACTGGCCCTGGAACAACCCTATATGTATACTTTAATGCATCTATTGCATTGTATTACATGTCTGCTACAAGTGTAATAACAGCAGTAAAACAGGTTCTTTCCGACAAAGGCATATCCTTCAACGGTACAGAAATTTCAAACCCTAAAGGAATGTCACTTGAAGTTTATAATGTATTAGGCAAGAAGGTTGCCGGCTCATTAACTTCTATTCCTACTTCAAATTTCACAAAAGGAGTTTATATCGTACGGATATCAGGTTCAAACGATTCACTGAAGATCTGCATTTAATCAGTCTTCACTCATGTTATCGATTGAGGACATTACCCACACAGGGGTAATGTCCTCATTTTTTTTAGAGATATTCTAAAGAAATTCACACATACACCATTGAGAATTCCATGCCGCAGAAATAATACGCACCCTCCTTTTTTCGTTTTACCAGTTCTTAATTCAGGTTACAGCTTCTTCGACACAACGTTTTATCAAACCAGGAGTTGTCAGAAAAGTGTGCCGGCTCTCTATTTTTAATCAAATACCCCCTTTTAATTCCTCCGGTTGTTCTGTTCCCTGTCCCTTTCTATTGTAAACCCAAATGGTGTAGAGAGGGGGTTCAGTGAGGGCAAAGTGAGGGCAAAGAGAGGGTTCAGTTAGGGTAAAGAGAGGTAAACCTCATTCAACCCTCACTTTGCCCCTTCTCAACGCCCTCTCAAGTTTCTTTATACTTAAAACGGGAATAGATTCAGTGCCATTAAGATATCGGCATAGAAGAGCAAGGAGAACGAAAATCAGGAGTAAAACATCCCAGTATCCTGTTAAATTTAAGTTGGTACCTGTATTCTCCGACAAACCCTAAAAGATCGGTCGTTTGGTATCAGTACCAACCCTTTCCTTTTGTGGTTTGACGGATAACAGAAATAAGTGATAACGTAAAATAAACAGGACACAGGACTCTTTTGAATAGAAAGCAGGCTGAATTCAGGAATCAGGGATCAGGATGGGTTATTGCTTTACAGAAAATGACCTGGCGGTTATTGATGTTCATGGACGGCGCTTAAAATAAAGGGAGTTACAATGACGTAATTCTCTCATTCAGGATTTAGAATCTTGAATTTCGAGCTGAGATTTTGAATTTATACGTGGATTTGGGTTTTCGGGAGATGGGGCGTCACTCCGGTTGGGGGAATATGGGACCGTGCAGGAGTCCAATCATAAAAAAGTGAAGCGTCACATCATCACGATGGGACGCTTCTACACTAAAAAAACAATTTTCTAGTCAAACTATTAATCAAACTATCTTTACAATACAATCTTAAAAGTACATGAATTATTCTTTACAATATAAACTCCTTTTGGATTAGAACTCATATTGATATTTTTGGTAGAACTGACCACCAGACGTCCGGTAGTATCAAACACCTGCAAGTTCACATTTGCATCATTATGGATGGTTTGACCATCGAAAGAAACACCCGCCAGTTTACCCGTAGAAATACCAGTACCGCTAACGGAGATAGTAACTGCATACACCTTCGAGTTACAACCATCTGTAACAGTATAATTGATTGGGGTTGCATACGAATTGGTAAAATCAGTGGTAACTCCTGATAACGGGCTGATAGTTGTTGAAGCTCCTGTCAAAACAATCGTGGGTTGCAATGTGGATAGATCAGTGCTAATAGGCAACTGGGCAGTAATTGTGCCGGCAGTATTATTTATGGTAGCAGCAACCGTATTGACAGTAAATGAAGTAACTTCCAAACTAGGAAGAGAGTAAACGCTGCTTCCTAATAAGTAATTCACTGCATTTTCGATTAATTTGAGTCCACTGGCATTCACGGAATTAAAATTAACTGTTGAGATCGGGATTAACAGGTATTTTGCAGCCGGAACGCTGTTTTGTTCTACAATACAAGCTGCAGTCCCTAGGGATGGCAAATTGGCCATGATGATGCCAGCCCCGGGGGTTGTAACGCCCTGAATACCATTGCCTGTAATTCCTGTATTCAATATGGAAGCTGTATTTCCGGTAAATGTGACTCCTGAGAATACAGGGTGATTTAAATAGCAAGCTAACACATTCGCACCCAGGTCAGCTGTACCGTTTGAACCGGCGCCTGAAGGCCAACCTGTTTTACCATACATAAACGCTTTCATGCTTAGAAATGGCTTTACCCCAACAAGACCTGACATTGCCGTTGCCAACGCATTCGAGCTGCTGGGTGATTCCGTCAAAACAGTTAAATCATAACTGTTGAATTGAGTGATATCTGAGCCTGTGGCAGCGTTGATTAACCTAACAAAATAGCCTTTTGACACTAAATCCGGATATACCTGGGTGTCGGTTGCTCCAACAGCTCCATCAACAGTAACATAAGCAATATCAGCAACTCCATTTACAGCCTGCAGGGTATAGAGTTTAGTTGAATTATCCTGGGCAGTGACTGTAATTGTTAAGGGAGTAGTAAAATTAAAAGTACTTCCAGATGTAAAATCAGTAGTAGAGGCAATTGAATTGGTAAATGAAACAGCCTGGATTAAACTGGCAGCTTTGGGTAATATAAGGCTGTAAGTATTGGTTAATGCATTAAATACCGGAGTATATCCACCGATGGTCACTGCTGAAAGATCTTTTGCCGAACTTGGAGTTAAAGAAGCTGTCAGAGTAACCGAATAATTGGTGGTATTAGTAGCATCGGTTGCCGAATAAATCACAGGAGTCGTAGCACTAGCTGAAAAATCCTGAGCTCCAACAGGTGAATAACCAGTTGCTGAACCGCCATAAGTAACATTTGGTGTGATGGAGGTCAGGGTTGTTCCATAAGGAAGAACAGCGGTAATGGTTTTTGGCGTTGAGCTTTCATTAATAGTGGCGGATACACCTCCTGCTACAAATGCTGTTATGGTTGGAGACGGGAGTGACGATATATTCACATAGCTGATATAAGAAGATCCTACTGCAGTGATAGGACTCTCTATGGCAGAAGGAGATAAAATAGTCACATTCACGGGTTCGCTTACATTCACTACAAAGCTTTGTGTTGAGCAGGTTGAAGTACCATAAGCCCAAACAGTTCTGATTACTTGTGCCCCGCCGGTTACTTTTGTAACCGTAATAATAAACCCTCTTCCTACTGTACCATTAGCCTGGAGAGTAATAGTCCCGCAATAGGGAAGTCGGTAAGTTATATTTCTACCTGTATTGAAATTTAAATCTGTTGTTGCAGTTGTAAAACATTTTCCACTTCGATCAGAAGCAGTAGGTGCTGAAGTAGATCCGGCCCAACCGGCTGCTAGTGGTGCTGTATAGCTTTGAGCTAAACCCTGTAACGTGATAGGGAATGTACCCGAATAAGTGGAGGTCTGTGCATTTACATTCCAGGCACAAAACAAAAACAGCGCAAAAAGGAACAATGATTTAGTGAATAGTTTTTTCATAACAATTAAATTTAAAGGGTTTTTGAATGTGATTTCGGATGTAAATATAAGTTGTTTTTAAGAAACCGATGTGTAAAAAATGACGGATATTGGTGAAAATTTGACGGACTTTTTAAAAGCAAGTTAAAAGGCATCTGAATAGGATTTTGCTCAGAGCAGCACAACTTTATCAGCCTTTAGTCCATTGATTATCATAAAATAAGTCCCCTGCAATAGTTTAGAAACGCGAATGGTGGCTTCATTCAGGTCTTTGCCTTTCCAATGATTCACTTCTTTACCCAAAGAATCATACAGGACAACATCATTTAAATTGTCGGAATCCGACTTGATTGTCAGTACGTTATTCTGATTCACAATCAGGAAATTCTTTTTTTCCTGAGGAATAGTCTCTTCCCTGGTCGATAAAGATGGAAGTTTTTCATATTCCACACTTGCCAGGATAAACGGGCCAACACCTTTCAAATCATTCGAAACAATGACACCGGCATCACTTCCGTTCAGGTAATAATCGATAGATCCATCACGACCGGGGTTGGAGGAAGGGCCCAGACCTGCGGAGCTGCAAATACGGTTAACAGATAAACTTCCCGAAGCATCTTCGGAGATAAAATGACTAACCAGTCCCTGATATGCTTTTATACCTGTTGCCTGGTATTCGGTCCCGGGAATAAACCCTAACCGAACTGCCTTGAGGATAGCATAGGTAAACATACTCGAGGCAGAAGCTTCCAGATAATTGGGTGTACCATTCGAAACAAGCGTATTATCATACCGCAGCAATTGATACCAGCATCCGGATGCAGGGTCTTGCCAACGTTTGATTCCGGCAGCCACTTGACTGAGGATATCGATCAGATCCTGACGCCTGGCATAATTAGCAGGGATGACTTCCAGCACGTCTACCAAAGCAGCTGCATACCAGCCCATGCCACGTGCCCAGAACTGAGGGGAACAGCCTTTGAACAGATCAGCCTGTTTTGACCAGAAAGAATTGGCATCGGTGGGTGTAGCCGACCATGCATGATAATTTAACTGATAGGTCGTGTCGTAGGTTTTGGAATGAATGAGTGTAAACTGTTTAACCACATCATCCAGTTGATTGCCACCATTGAAATTCACATCATACAAGGCATAAAAACGGGATGCCATATACAATCCATCCAACCACATTTGATCAGGATAGGAGTTTTTATGCCAGAAACCACCTTCTGGTGTTCGAGGATGTTTCTGCAATTGTTTACGCAATGTATCCAGGGCTATTTTATAGCGGGTTGAACCATCCTTTTTGTATAAGTCCAGCAAAGCCATGCCCGGATTGATGTTATCAAGCGTATAGTCTGTAAATTTATATTTAGTTCCTATTTTGCCACTTGAATTAACAGTAGCTTTAGCGTAATTTAAGGCGTAATTATAGTAATCCTCTCCCCCATACAGGTCATAAACCTTCAGGACAGATTCCACAAAGAGTCCGGTCGGGTAATCCCAAACTGTCTGAGTACCGCTACGGGTCATTTGCGATTGTGCCATTCGTTGGGAATAGGGCGTTGTTGAATAAGATGTCAGGGCAAACCCCTGGCTTAACACAAGTAATAGGAATAATTTCAGAGAAGACATGCTATCGTTTTTTTATAAGTAAATGAAATAAGACTCTAGTTCTATTTTAGTGAATACCTGAACTATAAAACCAGGCTATGGAATGAATAAGTTTTATCTGTGTTCAAACTCTACCTCAAACGACATTGAGTTATCACTATTTGTTTCAACAAGGCTTGATAAAGGCTTGAATGCTATTTCTCAATATAGTATGATTTTAGTACTAAGGTTTTTATAGAGTACAATATAGACTCCTTTGAACAGTGTAATCCGACTTACATTTTTTTGAATTAACTGTCCACCAATACTATAAATATCTACATTCCTGTTAGCTATCAATTCTCCATTGTTGATTTTAATATCCAGGTTCTTTTCAAGCAGGATTTCCTGAACAGCACTGCTTATCCCATAGAGTGTCATTTTAGTTACCGACATACCACTCGAACCCGACGTTTTGAAGGTGATATCATCACTTCCGGTTGTTTTCGGAATGAATGTAGTGGTAGCTTCCACATTTGCTGTTGTGAGATAAGCGGTTTTGTCGTTAGTGCCGCCTCCATCTGAAATGATCACAGGACGTGAAGTAGTACTATTCAGGAAAACACATTCAATTTTGCTACAGCCACTCACTTTTATTGTTAGAAAGGCAGATGAGCTCCCCCATTTATACCCTGTTCCAGCAGCCCACGACAGGCTACTGCTTTTAGTAATCCAGGCAGGTTCCTGAGGCATGGTTTTACAGTCAAGCAGGGTGGTGTATTTTGTTAGTCGGGTAGATGTATAATCAGTATCAGTAGGTGGATCCGGAGTGATGTCACCTTCATTTTTCACCACAATGGTTCCTGTAACTTTGGCATTTGACAATGCATCGGTTGTTTCGATCGTAAATACATAGGTACCTGTTGCGAATGGTGTACCTGAAATAGAAATGGTATCGGACTTCTGCAAGACTTGGGTTCCCGATGGCAATCCGGTGGTAGTATATTTTGTTGCACCAGCCATTTTGTACATAAAAGGAACCAGAGGATTTCCGAGAATGACAGTCTGGTTGCTGTTGCCTGTTAGTATCAGGGTTGAAGGCGTTACAGGATCGATATAATCGGAAGTGGTAAAGCGCCATAACGCACCCTGAATTTCGCCGGCATCGGTTATTGTGTTCACACGCCAGTAATAGGTTTTATTGGCTTCCAGAACACCTGTATTGACAGTATTTGAAGCAGTTTCGGCCAACAATCCGGGTTGTTCGCTTGTCCCAAAATAAACTTTATGTGAAATGGCATTTCGTGCCGGAATCCATTTTAAAACAGTCACTCCGGCAGATACAGAATAACGACCGTTATAAGGTTGTGGCAGTGCAGCAAAAGGCAATACGGAGGGCATATCATTTTCAGGATCCCATTTCCCATCGAATGTCCATGGAGCATCGATTAATTTACGGTTATCCACAGTCAGGTTATTGGCAAACCAGGTAAGACCTGCAAGCCCTGTCACATGGTAGAAATAGGTAGTTGCGCTTACTCCCAACGACTCGATACTATCCGAAAGTGCAACATCGAGATAATAAAATTTAGCATAGTTCTGGCTGTTTTGCAATTTTACAGTTTTATTATATTCACTGTGTACAGAACCTCCTTGAATGACCAGTTTCTGGTTCTCCGTTGACACCCCTTCATGCCATATCGGGCTACTGCTTCTGGTCTCTGTAAAGCGGCAATCATTGGCATAGCAATAACCGCGCGGACAGAACGCATCAATACTGCCACGAAAACTGCAATTGGAAACGTAATACATTCCACCAGCTTTTCCCCAGGGTGCAAAGGTATCTTTCCACAAACAAAGCACATCACAATTGACCACCCAGATTTTGGTTGTACCTGTTTCAGTACGGATTACTTCAGTATAATCCTCCGATCCTTCGTATGTGTTTCGTACATACATATTGGCAATGACAATGTCGTGCATATTGCCTGCAATGTTTATAACTCCGGCCCCGGTATTTGCACCAGTTGCGGCATACCAAACAGCTCTAGGGAGATTATTCTCCACCTGTGTCCCTACACGTGACTCTCCAACAATCGCTACATAGCTGGACTTTATCATTACATGCTCATCGTACAAACCATTTTTTACGAGAATGGTTTTCCATTCGACATTCGTCGACGGAATGGAATTGAGTGCAGATTGAATAGTCGTAAAATTACCTGAGCCATCCGGTGAAACTATAATTTGTGTTTGTCCAGAAGCTGAAAAAAGCAAGCAAAAAGAAGCAATGAATAAAATGAATCTAAATTCTTTCATACCTGGCATTATTTATTTAGAACTTTTTATTTTAATTTCAAGTGCTTTTCAAGGCACGACTTTCCATTTTCAAAAACAGTTTTCTTGATTATTATTCCTTTAGAGTTTTCAGGAACATTCTGTCCGTTCAGATTATAGTATTTCTCGGAAACAATTCTACCTGAAGCATCATTGATTTCAGTTACCACCGTGGTTGTGTAAATGATTCCTGTAATAACAAGATTTTTGACATTCACGTCTTTCGTGCTGTTGTTATTGAATCGGATATAAATTGTTGGACCCCAGGGAGCTGTTGTGGCACTCAAGTCAATCATTTTGCCTGTCACCCAGCTGGTACTGTTATTTTTAGCCTGTGTACCCACCTGTTCCCAAGTAACGTTGTTTTTTGAAAATTCAATGATGGCAGCACCGCTTGATGAACCTACAGCCTGGAAGTCGAAGACAGCAGTCTCGGCTGACACGAGCTGAAATGGACCCCAACCGGGTGTTTTGGTACCCGCTGCAACCGTAAATTGGGTTGACGCATTCACAATAACAGTTCGTGTACCCGATGGTCGTGTACCACTTTCATTTCCAGTGGGTTCAGTATTAGTTGTATCTTTCTGATCAGGAGTTGGGTATGTCCAGGAACCGGAATCAAACTCTTTAGCTCCTAAATCAGGTTTTACACCTGAGTAAGGAATAGCATAAAACGGTTTCAGGCGAATGGTTGTCTGTACAGTCCCCTTGTCAATCACCGGATTATTGTTTTTTAGTTTGAAAAGTGATTTAATGCGTGGATCGGTCAGACGGTAATCATCGTCCCTGTCTATTTTGTAGTCTGCCACATCCAGGCTTTCGAACATATCATTGGTGAAGGACAATCCCAGATTCCAACTATTGGTAGTCTCAGTACTGCCGATAGCGATAGCTTGACCCGTTCCGGCATACGAAAGGTTGTTAATCATCACGTGTTTTCCCATGGCAGGAACTTCCTCGAATGCAAAGTTTCCCATTCCATGGTTGTTATAACCCGTGCAATTGGTACAGGTTATACCCCACGAATTATGATTTTGATCAAAACCTTTGCCGACATTGCCAAAGGCAAAGCTATTCAAAACTACGTTTGGGGCATTGCCTTCCACACCGCCACCACCTCCAAGTTTAAAACCATTGCCATCACCCTGATAGCCTAAAATCATATCAGCCCAGTAATTCACCCCATTGCCATACGACCAGCAACTATCAATTAAGATTGGTTGGTTTCCGCCATACACATCCCAGCCATCATCAGCATTTTCCCATGAACGGCAACCACGGAACACAGTACCAGTGCCTTCTTTAGCAGCAAAACCATCTCCATTTTCTCCATTGGCCTGCACATTGCAATTCCGGTATGAATCACAGTTTAGAATATAAGCATTCACGGCTCCTACTGCCAAAGCAATGCCATCCATACCGCATTCTTCAATAGTCATACCTTCCAGGGTAATATTTTCTCCTGCAATAATGACTCCATTGTAACCTGCTTTATATATTTTTATTCCGCGCACCCGCCAGAAAGCCTGGCGTAAGTCCATGCCACGGTAAGTGGATGATTCGCTTCCGTAATGACGGAAAGAAGAACAGTCGAAAATGGGTTTTTCACCCCGGACGGCAGATACCAGAACAGGAGATTTTTTAGTGGCTGGATTGGCGGCTTTGACAGTTTCTGTAATTGCATATATGCCCCCTTTTACCCACAGAGTATCACCTGCTACAAGTTTTGTAAAGGCTGTATTAGGCGATAGCCATGCAGTGGTAGCGGATAGTCCGTTATTTAAATCGTTACCGGTTGGTGAAAGCCAAAACTGACGGGCACAAATAGCTGAAGAGAAAAGTAGTAACAGGAATAAAATGTGAGTTTTCATAAGGGTAGTTTTAAAAAATCTTTTCCAAGGTTTAAAACTTTGGAAAAGATTTGTAAAGAATAAATTATCGAACTACAATAATTTTGCTTGTTTTAGTTGTATTACCAACAACCAACTGACATAGATAAACGCCGTTGTGTAGAGATGAAACGGATACCGGAATAAAATACTCCACACCAGGATCAGCCTGGACTTCATAAACTTTTGAAATGATTTGACCATTCAAATTACAGATATTGATTGTTGCCTGGCTTGAATTATCTGTACTGAATTTTACAATAGCTTCAGTTTTACAGGGATTTGGCAAAACCGAAAGATTCAATTTGGCATTTCTATTCATAATTACCTGTAAACCGGTATTTATTTCGCCTTCCTGTAATTCAAGCGGACCTAAATCACGAGCTGAACCATAAATCGGATTAGCTAAGAATGGGAATTCAGTACTAAAAGGAGTATAATAAGGAAGTCCCTTGTCAATCAAAACGCTGCCACTTTTAAGACGTGCAAACTTGGTCGGCAGACTACCATCAACCCCGCGTGGCGCCTTCGCATCCTCTTCGCTCAAGCTGACATAATCGGAAGCTCCAAAACCCCGGACCACATTGGTCCATGCTTTATCGGAAGTCGACAACATGGCATTATTACTGTTGATACCACCTGCAATTTCGATATTTCCGAAACAAACATTGTTATAATACTCGCAGTTTGTTGATGATTTCTCAAACATAAAGTCATATCCGCAACCAAATGCCAGACAGTTCACCAGTTTTTCTCCCCCAGTGTGACTGTTCTGATCAAAACCCTTCACAGAGCCTGTTTTGTTACAGTTAAAAGCAACACAATTCCAGGCCTCGTGTATCCCTGCAGAAGAACCTCCTGTTCCATTCCCACCCATCTTAATTCCATTTCCATTTCCAGCGAAAGAACCTGTATCATTGGCCCAACCAAAGTCCTCGGCACGTCCCGAACCCCAGGCCCAACAATCTATGATTTTAACTGAGTAGTCTGTTTCGTATAAATCCCAACCATCATCTGAATTATCCCATGCACGGCAACGGATAAAGCGATTGCCCTTACCATTGTGCATTTTGCAGGCAAAACCATCTGCATCACCCCCATTACTATCCGAATCATAGTTCAAATAGGAGTCACAGTCAATGATATCATTATAGGCACAATGACTCCCATCATTTTTAGACCCGAAGCCGGCAACTGAGAAATCGTGCCCGAAACCAAGCTGAATACCGCCATCATCGTTGTAACTGAAAGCACATTTTTCGACGATATTATGATTTCCTTCCAACTTGATGGCATTATCGCCGGCTTGTGTAATATGAATTCCTTTCAAATGCCAGTAGTCACCATTTAATTGAATTCCACGGTATCCTAACATTTTAGCCTGGTCTTTAAAATTCAGTATTGGAAATTCGCCCGGATAATTGAATATGCTCAACTGTTTTGCCGCAGTTCCCTGTGCGTAAAGTCGAACAGTAGTAATAAGTCCATCCTTTTTCATGGTTGGATAATACGTTCCACCACGGCAAATAATGGTATCACCGGGAACAACTGCATCCACTGCTTTTTGGAGATTATACCAGGGCGAATCAAATGTTCCTTCACCGGTATCGCTTCCTGATGGAGAAAGGTAATAAACTTTTGCATCAGTATTTGTACCGGTTCCAAGAAGCAGCAGTTGAGTCTGGGCGCTACCTCCCGTAAAACCTAAAGAATAATTATAGGATTGAAGTGCTGTAGGTAGGAATTCAACATAAATAATCATATTTACCAACGTACTGCCCGTGTAAGGAATGGTAAGTGATGTCCCAAAACCGTCAGACGACGAAGTGGAAATCAGAAAATCAGAAGAACTTGTCAACGTGATGTTACCATCTACCGGGTAAAGGTACTTACCTGAAAGTGTAAAACTTCGTTTAGTAAAGGTTCCTGTTTTTACTGATCCAAAATTCAGAATGGATGGATTAACCGTAATACTTGACATTTCAGTTGTTTTTTGAACACATTGCCCAACGATTGAAGTCAGATAATTGGTATTGTCGTTTGACCCATTGTATTCAAAGACTGTAAAATAATAGGTTTCACCGGCTTCCAAACCTGTTATAACCACTTGATCATCATTCCCTGTATAGGCTGCAATCAGATTGATATCAAGCACTTTTGGCAGATTCAGATAGGGCGTTCCATCTATAGGGGTCCAGGTTACTGTGCTTCCTTTTGAATAAACGAGCAATCGGCCGGTACCATTTCCTTTCGTGAAATTAATCTTCATAGAGGAACCACTGACTTCACTGGCTGTAATTGTCGCCTGATTGGTTGGTTCATCACCCATGGTTGAAGTCGTAATGCTTACGTTATCGACATAAATAGTAGCAGACCCACAGGTAAATCGGATTAAAACTCCTTTTGTACCTGCTTCTCCAATCGACATATTGCTGGAGCCATAAGTGGATGAAGAACTCACCGTTGCAGTTCCGATGGTAGTCCAGGTCGAACCGTTATTGATTGATTTTGCAACGGTCAGGACTTTCCCGCTTCCACTTCCCCTGTGATTAAAGCTGATTGAAACAGGCTTGTCAATCGCCGGAGTAATCATAGTTCCGTTGGTACTGCTCATACATGCCCGGACACTTCCATTATCCAACTTTCCATAAGTGCCATAGAGTTTCCAGATTCCGGAAATTAATGTTGTAGCCGTTTCAGTAGTAGGTGCCGAGGTTGGCATTCCTGTTTCAAAAGTTTCAGAAAAATTTTGTGCAAAGAGAAAACAAGTCACTAACAAAAGAGACATTAAAGTTGTAATTCTTTTCATAAAATAAATTTTTAAGGTTGAAAAAACAGAATGAGATTTGAAGGAGATCAAAAGGGTTATTCTATCTATTAAACCCTATTGATTATTTACATTATTTCTTCATAATATTAATGGAGTGGATTTGTCCACCCACTTGTAATTCACCAATATAAATTCCACTTTGGAGCAGGCTTAAATGTATTTTTCACATCGGTTCTAAATTTCAAAACGAGCTGGCCAGTTAAATCAGGCACTGACAAGTTGCACTCCTATTACTTGGAGATTTGAATGCAATCAGAAGAAATGAAGGGAAATTATATTCTTGCTTTAATACAAATACTCCGGCATAATTCTATCAGGAATTTACATTCCACAATCACATTGAAACAAATGGTTTCCAGTAACACTTCAATCGAAGCGTCACTGGAAACTATTCAGATTATCGTTTTATAAATTTTTGAGTTATATTCTTGCCTGCTTTATCCATGATACGAAGAATATATACACCGGCATTCAGAGTATGTGTATCAACAAACTGTGATAAAATGGATTGTGCTACAACGGTTCCAGAAAGCGAATAGACTTTTAGTTGTGCAATATCACCGTAGACTATCAGACCTGATTCTGTCTGATACATTGGATAAATATCCTTTTGTGCACTTGCATTTTCAACGGCTGTTGTTGTAGTCGCAGTGTCGTAAACCTTCACATAGAAGTCGTAGATACGAATGCCACCGCCGGTAGCCATATTGGTGAAAGTTACTGATATCGGTGATTTTGTATCGACAATACCGGCTTGGGCCATTAAATGGTAACCTGTGAAAGTTCCTTTTGCTATTGAAGCAGAAGTCCAGGAACTGGTTACACCATTTTGCGTCCACGAAACTTTGATGGTTCTTGAACCTGTAAAATACATGTTTACTTGTAAATCAACCAGGCTTGGCAAATTCCAGGTGATCGAACCGCCACGCTCCACATTTACCGCACCAATTGTGCATCCGGAAGGAACTGTGCCTGATTCTGAATATTCCGGGTTCCATACTACCGGATAGGTGTCTGAGCCGTTTGTAAGTGTAATAACACCCTTCAGATCATTAGGAACAGATATCAGTGGATCTTGAATATGATACCAATCGCCGGTCAAAACCTTGGTAGGAATTACACGGATAATATTTCCAGTAATACTTAGCGTAGACATACCACCTGTCGCTTTAACAAGGTATGTACCATCAGCAGTAGGTGTTCCGGAAATCGTAAGTAAATTACCATTAACAACCTTATTTAATCCGTCAGGCAGGCCTGTTAACTCGAATGCAGTAGCCCCGCCACCCATCTGGAAGATGATATCGGCAATTGGACTTCCAATATTTACGGTCTGGGTTGCATTATTGGATGAACAAATTAGAGTTGCAGGTGCAAGTGTACTTATTGTAATAGTTCCGGATAAGGTAACCGGACTTACTCCACCAACAGTGGTGACAGAATATGTTCCTGTTGCTGTTGGATTTCCCTGAATAGTAACTATTTTTACGGTTGCATCTTTCACTGCGGTTAATCCGGCAGGTAGATTAGCTACTGTAACATCGGTAGCTGCTCCATTCCATTTATAAACTATTTTAGTAATAGATGAACCGGTATAAACTGTCTGAGCAGCGCTTCCTTCAATCAGAACCAAACCTCCTTGCGTTGAAACTCCGTTTTCATAAGCACCCATATCTGCATTTACGCCGTTATAATTGATTGTCAGGTTTGGCAATTGGATATAACCAACCGGACGACTTGCCACCGGAATCGATGAAGTGAGAGCAAGATTGTTTATAACTTCACCTTTATCTATAAAAACACTTCCATCTTTAAGTTTTGCAAAATCATTATCGGGTAGAGAACCATCTGACTGACGATCAGCCTTAAATAAGACAGAAGATAAACTTTTAAAGTCGGAGGAATGATCTTTCACGTTTACGGCACTACCGTTTACCTTATTTCCATCTTTATATGGGTCGCATCCATCAATGGTAGTCCAGCTATTAAAGGCTGTATTTGGGACCTGGGAGCCTGTTACGTTTGCTGATAGAAATTCATGATTCGAGATTACCGGTTTGAAGCCAATATTATTTCGCATATACATGGTTCCATATTGGAAAATTGTCGGAAAGCGGTAGTTATAAGCATTCCCCCAACCTACATTATTGATGATATACATGGCTTCATACGCATTGTTTTGATCGTACCCTTTGGCTGCATTTTCAAAGGAGACACAGTTGTGTACCAGGTGAGCACCGACAGACTGAGCAAAAGCTGCACCTCCTGATGAACCACCGCCACCTAATTTGAATCCGTTTCCATTACCTCCGGTGGATACTCCTGTTGAATCAAAAGCAGCTTTCCAGGCCCAGCAATTATCGATGATAACCGGATGGTAAACCATGTACATATCCCAATTATCATCAGAGTTTTCCCAGGCACGGCAACCATGGTATTCGGTTCCGGGTCCCGGAAAGAGTTTACAACCAAAACCATCGGCATCCCCACCGTCATCGGCACTTCCGTTGTAAAGAACCTTGTCATAATTATAATAGGAATCACTGTTGATAATAATATTACCCCGACAAAACTGATATCCCGGATTAAACTGAGGATCTCCGGCAGGAAGTGATTTGGTTTCTTCTATGGTGAAATCTTTGTACATCCCTATTTGAAGACCGGAATCATTATTCCCGTGGAATTTACAATTCTCAACGATATTATAGCTTCCTTCCATTTTCATTCCGTTATCTTTTGCATTGCACAGCTCAAGACCTTTGAAGTGCCAATAAGCAGCTTCATGATTCATGTAGATACAACGGGCTTGTTTAAATGAAGCCTCGTCAGGGGTAGGGATCAGGCTTCCGTCAATGATCACTTTTTCCTTATTATATGCCCACATATAAATACGGGCATCTGCACGCCCTGTCTGGGCAGCACGTATTTTAATCCCGGCATTCAGAAGATACTTGCCACCACGAATGTAAATTGTGTCGCCAGGTTGCACCAGGCTTACAGCATGATTTATAGTCAGATATGGGTAGTCAATGGCACCTGTATTGACATCATTCCCTGTTGGGGATACAAACATGGTGCGGGCTGGCAATGCCAAAGCAAGGCCTAGCAGGACAAGCGCGAGAAGGTAATTTTTTTTCATTCTGTACATGTGATAAAAGGTTATTGTGAGATTTATGCTGCTAAATTACAGTTATACACTATACCACATGTGGATAAACTGACTTTTAATGTGTAAAATATCATTTTGTTTCACAAATCTTTTATAATATTCATAAAATGTTATGTATAAACATTTTACATGCAATTAGACAACGAATCCTGGGTTTTAGCTTATCTGTGCTAAAGGGGGTATAAAAGGGGTAGATAAAAAAAAGGTGGAATTATCCACCTTTTTCATTCAAATAATCAAATTTCACAACTCACTCACCTTAACCATCATACTCTATTACGCGCCCGGAAGCTTAGTCTTTTTAATTGATTAGTTAGGGTCTGCTGATAAACTCAGACTATAACCATTTGAGAATTAAATAATACTCGT
>Ga0302286_10001149_pt1 | contig 20050 bp, 19 predicted proteins | sample III_Fen_E2_3_FD_198765 | JGI IMG/M metagenome (GOLD analysis project Ga0302286, IMG submission 198765) | Peat permafrost microbial communities from Stordalen Mire near Abisko, Sweden - III_Fen_E2_3 | ecosystem: Environmental > Terrestrial > Soil > Wetlands > Permafrost | place: Sweden: Abisko...
AAATCATCGCTGAAATCGTTGCAGTAATTGGAAGTGTGGCAACGGTTGATGAGTATTGTGTTGGGAAGGATTACTACCCGCAATTCAAGGGTGTCACAAATATGGTTAATGGGGATACGTCGGAAGTATTGGCTGGCATGGGTGTTGTTTTTACATCTTTAAAAATATTCCGCAAGGCGTTGAATTCTGACGGTAGGATAGACGGAATATGCCTCGATGACGGTCGTGTAGGTGATGAATGCCGAATTATAACAGCTGGACAAATATGGTCTCAAGCATCAGGGGAAAGGTTTCGTGTTGCCGAATCCGCTACGGCTAATAGGATAATGGGAACCCAATCCGGTATAAGTGCCACAACGCCTGGGGTATTTGACATTGCTGCCAATCCCAAGGTTTTGAGTGTTAATAATACTACAGATGTATTTGAAATTATTTAATGTTGAAATTTAACTAAATATTTTGCATAATGTTCACATCCATTCATTCCCTTTATTAATTCAGCCCAATCGATAGCCAAACATGCGCCAGCACTCTGGGAATCACTGTGGGGAAAATCGTTGATTTTTGCTTCAACGTTGGCTGACGATAAATCAGAAACACAAAAGAAATGGCATACAATCGGAGCAGAAGGCGGGATTCTGTTGGCGTTCATTTGGATACTTACTACTCCTTATTGGTTTGTGGCCGTTCCGTCCTTAGTTGGGATTTTTCTGATGATTAAGCTGAAACTCAAGAATCATACGTGGTGGGTGGAGACACTCGCTTATTTCACTATTCTATTTTCAATTTACCTAAATTCAAAAGTATGAAAAAGTACATCAACCCTGACGATTCAGGCGAATTGCAAAACTTTAAACGCTCAAAGAATTAACAAAATGTTAAAAAATCAGACTTTGAAACCACCGCGAACAAGTGTGTCTATGAAATAGGGGACGTGCTTGATTCGACTGGTACGAGCCGAGTCTGATAAAATATAACAAAAATAGCCTCCCGATTCGGAAGGCTTTTTTTTTAAATTAATAGTTTGTATAGTTTTACTGATAATTCGCCACGACCTCAAAACCTCCGGAATACGAGCCAAAAACAAAGTTCGCAGGGATGGTGAGTTTGCCAGCTATTGACACCGAGGCGGTTCCATTGGCGTCTGTCAAGCCCACGCTATTTGTTAAATTTGATGTAAAATCAGTTATATAAAGCTGATTAGTTCCGCTATTAAGCGTGCAACTCAGCGGAAGGCTAATCACGAACGAACTATTCGGCATAGCTACGACTGAGAATATCGAAGGTGAAACGGCTCCTTTAGAAACTACCCCGCCAGATGTAATGATGGTGGCGTTAGGCGACAGCGTAACGGTTCCCCCCTCGGTCGCTGTGATGGTTCCGAAGTCAAGCCAGTTAAGCTCGAACATAGAGAACCCCTTTGTCACTGTCACTTTCGCATGACCGAAATAAGACTGGGATGATACGGAGAATACCATGGTTAAAATGGCAAGAGTGATGAGCATTTGTTTCTTCATAATTTTATAGTTTAGTTGGTTAATAATTTTCCCCAAAGATACTCATTTCCTTCCCAACTAAAACATTCTTGTCCAAAGTTTTGCATACTTTAACACTTTAGCTATATTTGGGGGTTAAAATTAGCCCACGCTTATGTCCACGACAATATACACTCCCCTCGCAGCACCACTTCTTGACGCGACTTCCCAAGCTGTCCGCATTCCCCGTCTGACCTATACTGGCGTGTTTATGTCCGAGCGCAAGGTCACGGCTACCATAACCTCGCCCACCACTCTTGCCCTCGTCTCGGGATGCTACATCACTTTTCGAAATGAGACGTTTCGGCTTTACGATACGCCATCAGCCAAGAAGGTAGCCTCCGCCAGTACCTCCCAGTCGGCCTTCGAATACACCCTCGTATTCTACTCAAGCCAGCACGAACTCGCCACGACCGATTTTATCGACATAGTATCGGACGACAGCCATACTTATTTCAACGGAGGGCCAGTGGTTGAATTTACGGGAACTATAGAAATGATGGCCGAGCGTATTCAGGCCAACATGGATAGGATTTACACGGGAGCAAACAGCTGGACTGTAACGATTGACCCAAGCGTGACAGGGTTGGATTCCGCTGACATTTCCCTAACCGATTCGACCGTATGGGATGCGCTGATGCTTGTTAGTACCACCCCTGCTTGGGCTTTGAAGTTCAGGATAGTTGGGCGGACTATAACTATCGGGGTTTCCGGTACGGTGCAGGACGACGTTACCTTCAAATACGGGAAGGGTAAAGGTCTTTACGAAATTACCCGAACCAACATCGACTCCTCAAAAATAATTACGCGCCTTCGTGCTTACGGCGCTGCGACCAATATTCCTGCGGATTATAAGCGGAGTGGTTCGGGTTATGTGGCTCCGACTTATCAGTATATAAAAGAACTTGCAATACCCAATTATTGCTATGTGGTGGGAACTACGGTAAATGCTACTGGTAAGGGTAATTGGTCTGTGTCAGTCCAATATGCGATAGGGGATTTGGTAAGGTATACGGACGGAAAAAGGTATTACTGCAAGTCCATTCCTGCAATCGGCATAGTCCCGACCAATGTAACTTATTGGACATTATGGAACGAAGGCTACATAGAAGATCCAGCAGCCATAGCCGAATTTGGAGTACGGGAAGGCATCCTACGTGATGAAACGATATTCCCGACACTCAAGGGAATGCTTGGAACTGGCGGGGTCGAACTCGACTCCATTCTTGCCGTTGAGCCAATTACGGACGAAGCCCAGACGTCATTTAGGGTTTGGATACGGGACATCGGGTTTAATATAAAAGACTACCTAAATACCGAAAAGCCCACATTATCTATAACAAGAGGAGCGCTGACTGGATATGATTTTGAAATTACCAACGTGGCTACATCGGTCGTTACATTCCCATCTGGAGGCACGTCCGCTTACGCCATCACGCTTACAAGAAATTCGGAAGATAATTTTATCGTTCCAAGCATAAACAATAATATTTATCAAAGTCAGGAAACCGTATCGGGTACGGTCTACTTACTGCCAAATTCCTCAACAGAATCCGACAAGGCCAAATACGTCCTTACTGGAATATCCATGCCAAACGTCTACGTCCGTGCAGCGGAGGAAAGGCTGCTCATCGTTGCTCAGGCTTATTTAGACAAATATTCAGTTCAGCAAGTCACTTATGCTGTGGGAATTGACGAAATAGCAGCAGCTACAAATACGGTCACTTGGGTTAGTAGCGGACTAATCGAAGGAGATTTGATGCCTGTTTTAGACGTAGACATGGGGGTATATGGGGCAACAGTGAGTGATGCTAAGTTGATTGTAGTCCAAACCCTAACAATTGCAGTCGGGGACGGCATGGTCAATAAGTACGAGGTTGTCTTATCTGACGAACCCGTAGCCGGAACATTGGACGCTATTAAGTCACAGATAAAAGAAACAGGAAAAACGGTCGTATTAGGCGAGCGGGCATCAGACGCCAGCGCAAGAAAAAACGCCGTTAGCCTAAATAACCTGAAGGATGTCATTTTTGATACGGACGGGTATTTCGACGGGACACATATTAAACCTAATTCAATCGAAACGCTCTACTTATCAGTAGGTGCTAAAAGTTGGGATTTTATGCTGTATGCGGATATTAAGCCGAACGCTGTAGTTTCAGGCCATACGCCTAATTTTGACAACATCTATTTGAGTGCAGGAACATTAGTTCATCACGAGATAAGATGGGGGGCGGATACAGACGAGGGGCATGCTTGGACAATAGAAACCGAACTTGTCACTACAGGGTTAGCTCGGAATTCCATTTTCTATATTTACGTCAAATGCTACAGCGATGGGACTGCCGAATGGATAGTAGATAATTATAGCCATACAGTAAATTCAGAAGCTAACTGTTATTATTTCCTTGTTGGAGTTCTTTACGAATCACTTTTGTCAGGCGAAACCATCCCCCACGAACGCGGCGACAGCATAACCTACGGAAAGACTTGGATTAACGGAAGGTTCATTACCACTGGCATAATCAAATCTCTCGGCGGAAAGAGCTTCTTCGATTTGGATAACGGACATTTTTACATAGGCGACAATGCCAATATAGCTTCGGCAACCAAATATCTTGACATGAACGTGGATGGCACGTTCAGGATGAAAAATATTACCATAGTGTCAGGTTCTGGCTCCTCTATTCTTGGAGCTTTTATGGGTGCATATTCTGCAGCCACCCCTTACTACGAGGGGGATACGGTGACGTATCAAGGTGGATTATGGAGATATATTTACGCTTCTTCAACGAGCGGACATGCGCCAACGAATACGACCTATTGGGCAGTTCAGGCATCTAAGGGTACAGACGGGACGAGCGTGAGCATTAAAGGGGCGTGTGGAACTACCACTGATTTACCCCTGCCTTACCAGCCTGAAAGCGAATATATGTTGGGAATGCTTGTTTTACACGAAGGACATCACTATTATTGTTATTCCTTAACATACGGGCATTTACCAACCGATACGAGCTATTGGAATGATCTGGGATTATTTGCTATTGGTGATGGATATATCACCGAAGATAATGGGCATTTATGGATATGGAGTGGAACCACGTGGTCTGATGCAGGACAGATTAAAGGAGATACGGGCGTCGGAATTTCTTCCGTTGCCGCATTTTACTTAGTATCCTCATCTGCTACTGGCATTACCGTCTTAGGGAATACTTGGTACAGTGGCGCTCCATCCATGACCCCTACGACTAAATACCTTTGGAGCTACCAAACTATAACTTATACCGACGCCTCTTCCCAAAATTCAACTCCCGCCATTATCGGCGTTTACGGGGACAAAGGTCTTACTGGCGACACCGGAGCCGCCGGAGGGTCCCTATATACTTGGATAAAGTATGCCGATACGGCAATAGGCGGAGGGTTATCGGATAGCCCTGACGGAAAACTATACATCGGACTCGCTTACAACAAAACGACAGGAACCGAATCAACTACCGCTTCCGATTACGCATGGTCTCTAATAAAAGGGGATACTGGCAATACGGGCGTAAAAGGTGACACTGGCGATAATGGACTGACTTATTACACTTGGATTAAATATGCCGACGTAGCGGATGGAACTGGACTGTACGATACCCCGACATCAGCCACTTTGTATATTGGAATTGCTGTAAATAAACTCTCACCAATCGAAAGTACTACTAAAACAGACTATACATGGTCTAAATTTAGGGGTGACGCTGGCGTTCAAGGGGCAACCGGAAATTATTACGAACATAGATATGCGGTGAACGGAAGTCCGACAGTAGCTCCATCAATAGTCCTTACCGACCCCGAGCCGACCGGATGGACAACAGTTCCACCAGCTCTTGCCATTCTTCAATATATGTGGATTACCACAGCCAGAAAGACAGCGGCTGGAGTAGTGATGAGTCCTTATTGGTCAACACCGCAGAGGCTCTCTGGAGCTGTCGGAAATGTCGGCCCTGCTTCAACCTATAATGGAGTATGGAATGCTGACACAGCTTACTCTGGCAGCGAATTCGCAGTTCAGGCGGTTTATTACGAGTCGTCTTATTTCATTACCCGCTCGGATGCTGGCATAATAGCCCCAAATACCCTACCTACCGACACCTCGAAATGGAATCCATACGGGGCAAGTTTTGAATCTATAGCTACGGGGATGCTTCTTGCGCAAGGAGCGAACGTGGCTGGGTTTATTTTTATGAATGGAAAATTAGTGTCGCAAACTGGAACTATATCAGGCGTGGCCTCTACGGACTACTCCAATCCCGCCTTCATTCCAAACATTACCCTTGACGGCACTTCAGGCTACGGCAAGTTCGGGCTGCTTGAGCTTGTAGGCGGTAACGTAATCAGCGACCACTTCAAGATTACGGATGACGACATCGAATCCATCGCTACGGCAATAGCAGACCATACCTACACTATTCCGTTCAAGACTGAACAGCAGAATTTATCGGTCGGATTGACGGAGGATGTCATGGAAAGCGATGAGATTGCGATTGAGGCAAATTCGACCATTTCGGCGTTTCTAAGAAACTATTCAGCATTCAGTCTTCCATCGGTTTATACCGACAATACCTATTCGACGGTAAGTTGCAACTTGGCATATAAATTGGAGTTGATAAATAACGGAGTAGTCATCGCAACGAATACATCTGGGTGGTATGCGGTCGGCGGATTATATACCAGAGCTTATACGGACGGAGCGGCATTGTCGGCTATCCCAATATTCAAAGGATCGGTCAAATTCCGCTCAACCATCTATATGGATAATCCATTAGGATGGGATCCTGAAGACTATCTGATAGTGCATCCGCTTATCACAGCAAGCAGCGTTGGGGCTGCCACAAATGTGACCTGTACTGCTACCATCCATCGTGCCATGATTGGGGCAGACGGACTATTCTCCTTTACTGGAACCGACCGATATATGTACTGGAGAGGTAAGGACGACGCTAATGACATCTTTAAAGTAAGAATTGGAAATGTAATATTATCACAAACCGCCACGACTATTTCGATGTCGGGATTGCCGACATCATCATCGGGTCTCGCTTCCGGCAGCCTATGGAGAAACGGGGCAGTAATAAATATCGTACCGTAATTCGCATTTCGCGAATCGCGAATCCGCTCAAAAACACGCAACAAATAACCTCAAAAACACTTAACAGTATGACAGACGAGCAACTTTCAAAAAACTTCACCTTGGACGAACTGATTCAGTCCGACTTGGCGGATGCGGTAAATTCCGACAAAAACCCGAATAACGATATTGACAACACACCCACCCCAGAGCAGGAAAAGGAATTGGACGAATTGGCCGACAATATCCTACAACCCCTACGTGACTACTTAGGCTATGAGATAGACGTAAGCAGCGGATTTCGTGGGGCACAACTAAACAAGGCGGCCAAAGGCGCAAAAACTTCACAGCACACAAAAGGTCAAGCTGCCGACATTCAGTGCAGGGAAATGCGTAAGGCATTTCTGTTTATTCAGGACAATCTTCCTTTTGACCAGCTTTTATGGGAGGAAGGTAACGACAGTAAGCCCAAATGGATTCATGTAAGCTACTCCCCCCGTAACCGCAGGGAAGTGCTAAGAAAGAGGGTCGGATCCAATATTTACGAGAAATTTCATTTAAACGCATAAAGCCATGAAAAATCCATTCACCTATCTCAAGCAGCTAATAACAGAAGAGCGGGCACTAATGCTCGGACTACTTTCCAATAACACCGACGAAAGTTCAAAGCGTTACATAATGATAGGCTCGTTCTATATGCTGGTATGTCAGGCCGTTTTGAATCAAGTATTCGCTCTGAAATTCGATATACGACTATCGCTTATATTTGCCTGCATTGCGACTGGAACCGCCATAATGACGGTAATAGAGAATTTAAAAAAGCCGTAACTGATACGATTATACCCGATATGATATAATAGTGATACGATTGGGCGAAATTATACCCGATTGCATATAAAGTAATAATTTGCGATAAATACCGTTTAGTGGCGCTTATCGCAAATCTTTTATTTAGGGCAAGAGTGATGTGAATTCCGTGTTTTGGCGCTATTTCATTCCGTAATTTGGCGGATTTCTACTTGGGAATTTGGCTTAATTTTTCGCAAAAGTAGCAAACATTTGCGAAAAAATTTAACAAAAGTAGGTAATATTTGTTACAAAAATCCCGTTATATTGTTCTTTTGTCGATTATACACGACAAAAACTGTACTTTTGGGGGAAATAAACAACTATATTGGTATTCTGGCTAAAACTACCGGGCGCCAAGCCCTCTCCGCTAAAAGAATATAGTCAGCACCTTGATTATACCAACCATCACAATAGCGCCCAAGGCTGCCGTCTCTCCAATTATCACCCTTTTCTGTTTCTCGATTTTCATATCCTGCTCGATTACAGTTTCAGTCAGCGCTCCGTTATCCAGGGCGCAGGAGTCGCGCTGAAGAGAAATATCTTGAGCCAGCGTAGTGTAGTCGGACACTTTCGCTTGCAACAACCTCACCTCTTGTCCCTGTTTGTCAGTAATGCTCCATAGATGCCCGTTCTCGTCGTTGGATGCCGTCAGTTTGACGAAAGTCAGGTTGGCTGAGCGAATGGACGGTATTGGGATAGGAGGGCTTAGAAGGGCTGTATTTGCGTCTGCTGGTGTCGTGTCAGGGTAGTTCGTAAGAAATAGCTTAACCTGAGACGAATCAGGTAGGGCTGCGACTTTGGCTTCTTCTTTAACGTACCTTGTCCGGGTTATATAAATCGTGTCTAACTCCGAGGCTATGTCGGAGGCAAGAGTGTTGATTTGTAGGTCTCGTGCGAAAATGACGGCACGGAGGGAATCCTCAACTGGAGTATGGTAGCTTCGGATCTGAAGATTAACGTACCTTCTGGAAGCGGGGATAAGAAAGATAAGACCTATCACGAGGGGTAGGGCTATGAGAATGTACTTTAGATAGGTTTTCATAATTAGTTTTGTTAAGTTCGGTTTAGTAAGTTATCAATTTTCGCACACTAACAACTGATAAAACATGATTTCTGTGCGAGTTTAGCTATATTATCATTACATTATGCCCCATTATCGCCACCTGTGATAACGATGCGAATGTGGCTATTCTTTAATCTTATATCCAATACTTCTCAAATAGGCGCACACAATATCCGTGCTGAGCAGTAACCCACGACCGTCGCTTACCCTGACCTGTGCATGGTTCTGTTTCGCCCATTCGAGAAATGATTTGTTCTTTTCAACCGCCAGACAATATGTGTAAAACTGGGCATGGGTGAAGGATTTTGTTTGATTCGAGGGATTAGTGAGAACCATAATTTAGTCCAAAAATATCGGAGTATAGCTGGTTATTCCTCGCTTCTCGTTTAGTATTAATTTAGTCTGCTGTGGGGGTTCAAAATCAAGCCCTTTGCCGATAGCATAAGAATCATAGCCTTTCAAACTTCCATTGCAAGTGAATTTTTTCGTGTAGATAGATTGATGGAAGTGTCCAACGAAAGCCATATCTATCTTTAATACAGCGGAAAGCCTCAAAAACCAACGCATTAAGGGAACAACTAATCCACCTATGCCACCCATGAATTTAACACTTGTACCATGATAAAATAAGAATCTCTTATCAAATATTTTAACTACGGCCATCTCAGCCTTTGGTATAACGAACTCAAATTTCGTAAGACCTAATATTTTAGCCATTTCTTCGATGTCCTTATACATGAAATATTCCATGCTGACATCGGTGGCATTTGCGAATTGAGATTTCTTAGTGGTTCTTCCGTGGTTCCCGACTACACCAACGAATGTAATCTTGTCAACCTTAAGGTTATCCTGCCAGTATTTCATGCCAGATAACAGCATAGATTTCGCAAATGTAATAGCTTCGAGGGGCGACATTGCATTAGTCTGCATAAGTTCATCGTGTATCCAGTTACCTATCATATCTCCAAGGCAACCCAATACCACATGATTAATGGTGTATGATCTCTGGTCGTGGCTAATAAGCTTGGCCGAATTCACAAAAAACGCATCCATTCTTGCCTTCGCTATGGCGGGATTGTACTCGTTACATCCAAGGACGGACTCCAGCTCCACAACCTCTTCTACGTGCGCATCCGAAAGGAGGACGATAGCGACAGATTGACTCTGCCCGCATCCATCACGCTCAATGGGTTTAATTTCGTAGACTTCAGCTTTGGATGCCTTTCGTAACTCAAGAGCGGCCTCTAAGTCCCGAATGTATTCCTCGGCTGATTTATCACCCTTGGCGTGAGTAGGGGAGGGCAAGAGTGGTGTATTCTTTTCCTTCACCCCTCTTGGAACCCTATTCGGATTAACCTTCTCGGCCACCACATTCCAACTCTTGCCATCATATAGGCTCAATCCTTGCGCCTCGTTTTGACAGAACTCAAGCTTTCCGACCTTGCAAATATCGCCAGCCCTGAACGCCTTGACCGTTCCAGCCTCGTCATCCGTCAGCCTTAATAAGAATGTAGTTCTTTGCACATCCTCCCTGAATCCGTCGGACAAGATGTTCCGCATCGCACAAATCAAATTCAATTCAGCCCACGTAATTCTAACCTGCTTTTTAATCATTTATTTTAGTATTGGTTATAAACTCTAAGTCTGTAAATATAAGTAAGTTAAACGATATGGCAAAACTAATTACGCTTAGATTTAGGAGAACATCCCAGATATATCATAGTTTTAAATCCACCTCGATAAAATTTCGGTATCTTAAACATCTTTATGGTCTCCGATATAATTTCATCCATTTTAGAATCGGATATCTCATACGCCATACAGTCAATATTCTTATGACCGTTCTCATCAATAAAGGCGTTATCCATCAATATTTGGAAGTCTGCGCTTGGTTCTGCATTTTTATACAATTCCGTATAGCAATACATTAAAGCATTATCAATATTTTTCATATTTTATCCCTCCTTTTCGTTATACGTCATTAAAATTGATTTGCAATCAGGGTATTTCACCCGAAGTTCCCGCTCGTAAGCCATTCTTGACTTAACCTCGATATTCGGGGTCAGGACAATTGACGGGCGGTCGTGGAATTTAATTTGGACGCGGGTGATTAGTTTGGGGCGTTTCATTTGAACCAAGGTAAATCTTTTAATTCCTTAATTCTGCGAGTCCCTACATCGTACCTGCGATTATGAGAGCAATCGAATAGGTAGGTGCATATTCCGGCATTATTAAGTTCGATGAAGTTTTCGTAGCGATCATCTACGAAAATTTCGATACCAGACTGTTTCGCCACATCTATCTTGGATTGGTCGTGGCCAACCGTATAGACTGGGGCGCATGGAAACCCGTTCATCTCAAGCCATCTTTCGGTGACTGATGTGGGGACATTTCTTGATGTGATATAAGCGTGAGGCTCGAAAGGTATATCCTCGGGTTTTGTTCTGACTGGAAGTGATAGTAGGAATTCCTCCAACTTCTTGCCCTCTATCTTCTTAAAGCACTCGTTCTTATTGTAAGACCAAGCCCAAGCGGAAGGTTCTGGTAGGTTGAATTTCTTGGCAAAAGTCGGTATGAAGTCGGCCAGAACATCGTCAATATCCAATCCTATCTTCGGATAGGAAAGATATGATTTGGGTCGATCATCTCCTTGCGGGTAAATCTTATAATACTCGGTAAGGAATGCAGCATTTGTCATAACTTTAGCCATGAGTAACTGCCCGTCATCTGGGTCAATATCCATGCCTTTCTCAAAGTCGGATAGGTGACGCTTCAATGAGGCCAACGCCTTTGACCAAGCCATACCTTTTTCCCAATTTCGCTCAGCGTACTTTTTAGCACCAACCGTTAAAACTTCAGCCATCTTTTCGATAGCGAACGAGGGGAGAAGGTCTACCCTGCTCTTACCATCGTTGAATCTCAATCCACCTCCGCTCATAATACCACGACTTTATGGTTCGCAACATTCAACGGGCGCTTACTCGTAAGACTCGCCCATTCCTTCTTTCTCCCAACCTTTCCGACAATAGGCTTCGGTGATGTCAGGATTACGTTCTTTTCTTCTTCGAGCATTTGGTTCTTCTTATTTGACTTCCAGAACTTAACCGAAGTTCCGCGCTTAGGAATGCGCTCGATTCTTTTGAACACTGAGTCGAAAATAATCATTGCGTTTCCGCGTTTCAATTGGCGTGATAGTGATTGCATAAATATAGGGGGTTAGTTATTAAATTGATTCAAATATTTTAGAATGGCAGTCCGAACAGTATGACTCTTCATATCTGTCTGGTAGGCTCCCGCCGACAAGCGTAGTGTGTTCATGTTTGCAATGGTCGGCCAATATCCTCCAAGCTTTATTTATCCTCCTGAAGTTCTTCCGTTGAGAATACGACTGGATGGGAAACGACATCGGTGTTACTGTGCGCATTTTTAGTTAGTTTTAGTTTGTTATTAATTAATACAGTTTCCGTCAGGCAGCTCGATGGTGTAATACGTAGAAATGTACCATTCTGAGGCGTCAAATCCAACTCCGCCAGCTTCTACCTTATACATTCCATCGGTTAGATGAGCAATAATGCGTCCATCGTGAAAGGGTTCCCACTGCGAGGACGCAATCAATTTACAGCCCTTCGGATACTTATGGGCAAGAGTGGTGAATGATTTGTCGTTCATAGTTGCGGTTTTGTTTCTATAGTCAATGGTTTAGCAATCTTATTGGAAACAAAGATACCTACTCGTTTCCGTATTTCCAAATCCTTTCGAATCATTTAACATAATTTAGCATCACTCCGTCCTTCCCGAGCCGTAGCGTCATGTCCGGTCTTTCCCTTATCATCGCATCCACTCCAGTCGCAAGCCATCGGAATGACTCGTTGCATGAGATTTCCTTGTCAAAATTGCGCATATACATGCAAACGGTAGAGCGGTCACGGTTAAGAACGAACGCCACGTCCCGAATAGTCCGTCCGCTATCGAAGAGAATGGCAGCGTAGACGAGGCGGTAATAGTAAGAGAGGGGAGTTCGGGGCATACTACAGGAACCAGCTAACAATATTCGAAGTTCTTCTGACTGCCGGACAAGATATATATCCCATGGTCGTTTCAATATTTTTATGCCCAAGAAACTTTGCAATCGAGCGAATGTCGTATTCGAAGCTCAAATATACGTTAACCGCGAATGTGTGACGACACGAATGGCTTCTTACAAACTTCCAGCGTGGGCCACTTTCTGTAACGCCTCCATGTACGACCGTAGATTCGGCTACGATTCCAGCACGCTCAGCCAAAATAGGCAGAATCCGATTCATTTGCTGGTGAGTGGGAGATATAATTTTCTTCTCCAATAGTCCAATAACGCAGGGCTTAAGCGGAATTTGCGAAAGTGTGTCAGTTTTTTTCGACACGTATTGGATATGTTTAACCTCGTCACGGCTCCCGTCAGCATTCTCGTATTCAACCGAAACGATATTGGCAGACTTTAGCTGCGAATAATCCGAGAAACGTGCGCCAACGAAAAATCCTATAAGCGCTAACGTTTTAACCGCTTCTTCTAAATCGTTTTCCGTCTTAACCGATACAAACGCCTCCACTTCCGACTTAGTTAAGTAAACACCGACTGATGTGCCTACTTTTCCTCGAAGGATCTTCTCGTATTCCAAAGCTGGAAATGTAAATCCGTCACGCCTTGCCTTGTCGAGTGCAACCTTTAGACCAGTCATGTACGCCCTGATGGTATTATCCGAATATTCTTCTGCGATCAAGATTTCCTTGTACTCCTCAATAAACAAATCGGTCAGATCATCCCAGTCGGTTGATTTGTCGATATACGCCGCAAAATTGCGTAGTTTAGCGTCCCTTTTCGCCGCACCCGTAAAGTGAGCCAAAGGGGAGGGCAAGAGTTGTGATTCCACTTCGTCTGGAAATACGATTTGAAACGGGTCAATTCCGTCAAGCTCTGCCAAGTATAGTGCCTTCGTTATGTCAGCGTTAAACTTTGCCAATGTAGCATTAAGCAATGCAGACGGGTTTGCCAAGTCTTCCGTAGTTGCGGGAATCTTGGTAAGTTTCGTGCGGTACTCCTTAGAGTTGCGGAAAAACTTTATTTGCAGTCGGCCTTTGACCGAACAGAAAGAGGTTGAATATGCTTTGGTTTTCATTTTAATGCACTTTTCGTTACTTAATGGGACAAATATACAACACTTTTCCGAGATATATTCCCCAGTTATGAAACTTTAACAATTAATCCTCCCAATTATTAGAACCAGCCATCCACGCAGGTTTAAGTAGAGCGAGCAATCTGTTGTAGTTATCCGAAACATATTCCGCCAAAACGCAATCGCCCCAATCCTCTCCATTCGGCGTGGCCAACCAATACGTTACCTCTAACGCTAAGGTGTCCTTGTTACGGTCAATATTGACAGAGCGAACTACGGCTTCACGGATTGCGAGATATGGGCTTTGCTTTTCTTTAATGTGGTAATGGTCGGCGGCGAAAACTACGGAGCCGAGAGGGTAATGTTTTGTACTTGTTTTCATAATTTTAATTTCTTATTTTTTCCCAACTCACCGATTGGGTGGTTATGCCTTTGAGATTATTTAGGACGAGTTGGGGCGAGATACCGCCAGTTCCGGTGTTAATAATCGACTTAAAATCTTCAAAATCGTCACAAAAAAACCCGCGCTTAGGAACTGAAAGGAGCCATTTAGCCTGCCCTGAAATATGTGACGTAACGTGGTCAGTACCAGCGTGTTTCATTTCGATTCCCCATAATTCTCCGCCATTTACTAACAGTAAATCACTGATATTGGGCTGTAATCCTAACGCAGTCTTAATACCTCCGTCACGCTCATTCATAGTTTCGGCAAAATATGCGACGAGTTGACCTCTGCGTTCTGGAAACTGTTGTCCAAACCACGTCACGCACTTTGCCTGAAGCTTATGCTCAAGGTTGGCCGATTTGGCACGGAGCTTGGGACGCTCCTCAATCTGTATGTTCGGATTTTTCATCTTTTATGTTTATCCAGCGTTTTGCCTTCTGTGACTTATACTGATCGCATAATTTTTGTGCGAAGAACCATTTGTAGCCAAGTCCACGCATTATTTTTCTAAACTCAGAATCGTCTCTTGTACCTAAATAGACCATACGGAAAAACCAGTACTTATTAAATCCGTGCAACTCCTGATATGCCGAAAGTTGCTCGACCGTCATGTTCTTGAATTGGAACTTTCCATCAATGATTTCGGTCAACTCAATCTCTCGTAATTCCTTCTCTTTCAAGAAGATGAAACCACAATCATCGAATGGACATATTTGGCTCATGTTCGGGATCGGGCGACCACAGCCGCTCTTGCCCTCTTTATCCTTTTTATCGTCGGGGCATATCTTCATCGGAACTATTCCGCTTGAAATTCTGTCGTCGTGCCACAGTGAAAACCTTCGCCACTCCTCATACCTGCCAAAGCCATCGCGTCCAAAATTGGAGCCCATATCCAGAACCCGAAAGCATTCCTTTCCTTCTGAAACCCTTGAACCGCGCCCCATCATTTGAAGGTACTTGGTCAAGGATAGCGTCGCCAAGTTCAAGATAATCGTCTCTATTTGAGGACAATCATATCCCGCCACAAGTATGCCAGCGTTGACCAATACCAAGAATTTACGACGGGCAAATTGGGCAAGAATATCAGTGCGCTTTCCCGTCAAGTGCTTATGCTCTTCAAGCAGGTCATAATTATCATCATCCTTGCTGTAACCGCTTACTAAGAACTTAGCGGATATTCCGGCAGCATTCAGCTCGGCGCAAGTAATTATTGCATGAGCTTGATTCGAACAGAAACATAAGGATAGGGTATTTGGGCAAATCTTATTATATTCATTTATCAATCCCTCGTATCTTTGCGGAGAGTTGAATGCTTTGAATAGCTGACCTGATTTATAATCACCTTCCTTTGCGTCTATTTCAACCTTGCTTAGGTCTGGAGCATCCAATGTAAAATATCTGGCAGGAACCAAATATCCCTGTTTTATAAGATTTTCAGTCCGTTCTCCCAGTACTATCGCTTCGTAATCCAGCCCTAACTGCCTCGACTTACCATTTCGTTTAGGGGTGGCCGTGAATGAAATACAGTACTTGTCCTTAAAAATACCGCTCTCATGTATAAAATCAAAGTCAGCGAAGTGCGCCTCGTCAATAATAAGCAGGTCAACCGATTTCAGGTATTCGAGAACCTCCGGCTTATCCATCCTTCTCCGCAACGTTTGAGCCATTGCGATAACGACTGGAGCGGTAGGGATTTTGCGATATTTCGGACTTATATATTCCGCATGGATTCCTATTCTTGAAAGTGAACCCCCAGATTGAATTAAAAGTTCCGAACGGTTGGATAGGATTAGGATGCGTGAACCTTTAGCAGATGCTCGTCTAGCAATCTCAGAAAACACTACGGTCTTCCCAAATCCCGTCACGGCCTGTACAAGAACGTGTTTGTAGGAAAGTAAGGCTTCCGATATGTCATCGAGAAGCCTCACTTGGTAATCCCTTAGCGTCAATGTTACTATTCTATCAGCCACACTCTTTGATAAATTTCCGCATCACGCGAATACCGTTTAATCTTACTTCTCCCTTCCTCCGCCAGATACATTACAGTAGTTCGCCCTCCTATCAGCGCAGATATTTCCTTTATAGACACATCCAACTTTACCAGTAAAATGTAACACAGCATCTGTCTTGCCTGCGAAATTTCCGATTTCCTTGTCGGAGAGGCCAAATCCTCTGGCGTCAGGCCATATTCGGCACAGACGCGCAGGAGGATTTCATTGGGGGTTAGGTGGTTATTCATTGGACGGAGCGGCTTTAGTTTTCTTGGTCGCTTTTACTTTCGGCTCTACCACCACATCTTCACGGGCAATAGGTTTAACCATGCCACGAAATAGCAGTTCGCCATTTTCCACGACTACGGTATGGTCGTCAAGGTCATCAAGCTCCACCTTGTTCCAAGTTTGGTCAGTTATGAGTTGGATGTTCTTTTCCTCGCAAATACGTGACAGAATTCCTATACCCAAATCGGTCATCGGAACAGCGTCCAAGATAACCAGACGAAGCGCCTTCTTTTTAAGGTCAAGACGGGCGGCCTGTAAAAGTACGGCAACAACGCCACGTTGGGCGCCACTCAGTTCGAATAGGCGGATTGATTTGCCGAAAGTTTCCTTGAACAGATTCTTGTCGTAACTACCGTCGTACTCCATCCAAATATTTACGCGACCCGACTCTTCGACTGGAACCAATTTAAGCCCATCTACGCCCGTTTTAATGTTGGCGTATAGTCTGCGCAGTTCATCCACTTTCGACTCGTAGGCGTTCTTCAGTTCAATCCACGCACACCATTTGACGTAGCGTTCATAGACGGAGTTCGTTTTGGTCGCCTTATTTATGATAAGGGCAAGAGTGGCGAGTTTTTCGTCAAGCTCCGCGGTGTCGTCGGGGGTGAAGGTTTTAAATCTCAGCGGCATGTCATTTAGGGCATGGTAAGATTCCAACAACTCAGCCCTGCTTTGAACGAGCGTGTCGTAATCTTTCGAGTAAACTTCAGGTACTTCAGGTACGCCAACTTCGTTGATTTCAATTACGTTTGGCATTTGGGGAGCGACGGGATGCTTGAATGAAGCCTTATATTTATCAAAAAGAGAAATAACCTCATCACACATCTTGCCAATCTTTTCGGGGGCGATAAATAAATTACATTCTCCGATTGCGTTCGTGGCCTTATCTAAATAGTATTCTGCGTCTATTAGCTTTTGCGAGTCCGCATCAAACTGAGCCTTTGCCTTCCGGTATTCAGCCTTCTTATTCTCCGTAATCACCCGAATCTTCTCAACTACTTTACGCGCGGAATCTTTTATTTCCTGTAGCGCAGCCGTTCTTGCCGTTTGAGCTTTTTCCTTTTCGAGTTCAGTCTTGGATTCTGCGGTTTTAGCAAGGGAGCCGCGTTCTACTTCAAGGGCGGTGGATTGCGTTCGAAGGGCTTCAACGTCTACAAATTCCAAGGCGGCAATGTCCTCTTCGTTCCATCCCTCGGCCTCGAAATTTTCCCAGAAAGCACCTACCCCATCGCATAAAGCACGGGCAGCATCTCTCTGATTCTTACATTCCAGAATTTCCAATACACGGGCAGCAGCGCCAAGTTTGGCTAACTCTTCGGAAAATAGTTTTTCGATTAACTTGCGATGCTCGGTTGCGTTTTCCGTAAATAGGGATTTCGTATCGAAAATCAGATTGGTATTAATTTCCTTTACAAATTTATCCGCAGTCCATTTCATGCCATCTGAGATATAATCGGTTGGCTTTCCGTTTTCATCCTTTGTATAAAGGAATGTTTCTACGGAGTTTTCGCCTTTACTAACCCCTCTGGAAAATTCGCGCACCTTTACCCCCATCCAGATATTCACGTCTCCATCCATTAACTGAACTTCGGTAAGATACCCGCTTGCTAAGATGGATTTCGATTTGATAGCGTCGGTTCCAGCGATAGCGGTTTGGATAAGCTCAAGTGCGGTAGACTTTCCCTGCGACTCGGCTCCGATTACCTTAATCAATTTCTTGCTTAAAATATCAGGCGTCAATTCGACTACCTTAATATTCCTGTGATTCTCGGCATGGAAGCCGAGCAAACGTAGTTCTTTTTGTTCTTGCATTTTTTAATTATTATTAATGTTAAATATATCTCCATATATACCCGCTACTCTTTCTTAGAATGCCACGGCAGCATTTTGCTATTGATTGGTGCAGAATCCCAGTAACGTGTTCCGCCTCTCTTGTCGACCCAAACTCTCTAATATAATCACCTCCAAGGTTAAACATAGCCACACCCTTAGATTTATTATGTAAGGCGCCACTCTTGCCAAAAAGATAACATTTTTCACCAATTTTAGACTCTGAAGCGTGAAGTATGGTAAGCGGGTTATTATTATTCTCCTTATACGTAACCCATCTTAAATTCGAAACCATATTCTCGGTACGAACCGTATTTACGTGGTCGACTTGGGGCTTCATATCTGGATTCTCGATAAAAGCGATAGCGACTATTCGGTGGACGCCAGTCCTATAGGGTTTTCCGTCAGAAAGAAGCCCTATAGCCTCATACCCACCCTTGTCTATTGATATTTTTAATAAAAACTCGGATGTTATTTTCGCATACCCCTTCTTTTTAGGCATAGACTTTAATCTTCCAAGATTACTAACCATATACAGCCCCTCATACCCCACCACGTCTCTCCACTCTTCGCCCTCCAAATCTTTAATCGTATCCATAATAATTTTAAATGATAAACCCCGCAAAATTCGGAGGTCGAAGGCTCCTTATAATGCGAGGTTCAGAAAAAATTAGGTTCATCCGCTTCGACTCGGATTTTTAAAGGGTGCAATATAAGTATTTGTTTTCATAATTCAAAATTATTTAGCTGTAAGTTTTAAGAATTAAGTATTGATTCTAATTTTTCCCCAGTCTCAAGCGCCTCATTCAGCGCAGCATTAGCTTCCATAATCCTTTCCATACACTCCTCGATTAACCCGTCAAAGTCCGAGCGGTCGTAAATGAACACCACCCCGCGATTCTCGTCCATCAAGTCACCATTGTCGAATTCATCATCCTCGTCGTTTCCGTCATAGCAGACGTAGATTAGCTTGTTGCAGTGAGGGTTCCCGATGAAGTGGCCGACAAATTGATAGCGATACTCTTCCACGACATCCGCCTTGGTCGAGCGCCTTATCATTTCAAACTTTCCCTGAGATGCGAGGCACTTGACCTCAACGACCATATCCTCGTCGGCATAACCATCTGGGCTGTCACCGAATCCGTCCAACACGTCATCACAAAACTTGACACCTTCAGGAAAATCATCAACAGAAGAGCAGTGTTTGATGGTGTATGGCAGGTTCTCCCGCATCCATTCGATTGCCAAAGGTTCGTTGATATGACCGAACTCGAAGTTTCGGTTCGAACTGTTGCGGATTGGACGTCCGGAGCGTCGTTCATAAAGCTTGTCGTATAAATAACCGATTGCCGTTTTACCCCAAAGAACACCCTTCGTTCCCTTTGTCATCAAATCAGATAGGCAAGATGAGGTAATTAGCCCCCTACGCCTTTCGTGCCATCGTCTTTCGCGTGCATCCATCCTTATTCCGCCTTAACCTTTTTCAACTCCTCCAAAGCGGCTTCCGTGACCGAAAACTTGTCCATAACCATGGCAAGAGTGGATGTGGGTTTTCCGAGCCATGCCTTCCACTCCTCGAAGTTGGCTGAGGTGAGGTCGAGAATTTTCTTTGCGGCGGGTTTTGCCCCGGGCTGTTTTGGAAGGATTGGTGAGATGCGAAGTCCCACGGTCTTCTGTCCAATATCGGTCGGGTCTTTGCACTCCTCGGCACAAAGCGTCACGGTCAGGTTGTTGATGTGCTTCTCGATATACTCGGCATCCTCAAGCGTGGCGCCCATTTGACGGGCGA
>Ga0302286_10001152_pt1 | contig 20017 bp, 11 predicted proteins | sample III_Fen_E2_3_FD_198765 | JGI IMG/M metagenome (GOLD analysis project Ga0302286, IMG submission 198765) | Peat permafrost microbial communities from Stordalen Mire near Abisko, Sweden - III_Fen_E2_3 | ecosystem: Environmental > Terrestrial > Soil > Wetlands > Permafrost | place: Sweden: Abisko...
ACAAGAGCATCATTACGTAAATATATTCGTGTATTAGTGGTGTTGATGGTATTACTATCATTATCGGCGGGTTATATATTTAGAGATTTATGGGATGCTAATATTGGAGGTGCTCATGGATATTTTATTTCACAATGGCTTATTGCTTCGGTAGGTGAATTTGGAACTGGAATAATCCTTATATCACTTGCTATGTTATTCGTAATCTTTACGTTTAGCAATTCGGCTTCTGCTATTATGAACATGTTTTCGTCGAAAAAAGAAGAAGACAGTGTTTTTGTTGAACCAAAAATTGAATATAAATCGGAACCAAAAATACAAACTCAGGTACAGCAAGAAAAGCAAGAACCAGCTAAAAATCAAGAATCAAAACAATCAATCGATGATGCATTCTTTAAATTTGCGGAACAAGCTAAAATGAATAATGCAAAAGAACAAGAACTGGTTGTTGCAGATGAAAAAATAGAAGAGCAAATTGAAACTAACATCGATATAAAAGAAGAGACAAAACAAACGGAAAGTATTGATGATGAGATTTATGAAATTCGTACTATCGAAGAAGTTGTCGTAGATACGAAACCAGCACTTCAAATTAGCATAGAGCGAAATGAGCCATTAGTTAATGTGGAAGATGATATAATTGAATTTGATGCTGAAGATATTACAGAAGAAGTTTTTGCAAATGAAGATATCCTTGAAGAAACTTTAATTGGTGCAACTCCTGTAACAATTACTACAACAAAATCTGAAGAAAAGGCCGAAAATATTAATTATGATATTCTTGGTGATTACGATCCGACCTTAGAATTATCGCATTATAAACTTCCTCCAATTGAAATGTTGGTCGACCATAAATCGGAAAATTCGCAAGTAAGTGAAGAAGAAGTAAAAGAAAACCTAAATAAGATTGTTGAAACTTTAGGAACATATAAAATTTCTATCGACAAAATTAAAGCAACGATAGGTCCAACTGTAACTTTATATGAAATTGTTCCAGCTCCAGGTGTTAGAATATCGAAAATTAAAAATCTTGAAGACGATATTGCATTAAGTTTGGCAGCACTTGGTATTCGTATTATTGCTCCAATACCTGGTAAAGGTACCATTGGTATTGAAGTTCCTAATAAGAATCCTCAATTGGTATCAATGCGTTCAATTCTTGAATCGAAAGCTTTTCAAGATTCAAAATTCGATTTGCCATTAGCTCTAGGCAAAACAATTTCGAACGAAACTTTTGTTGTAGATCTTTGCAAAATGCCTCACTTACTTGTTGCTGGTGCTACTGGTATGGGTAAATCGGTTGGTTTAAGTGCAATTATGGCATCGTTACTTTACAAAAAGCATCCATCGCAAATAAAGTTTGTATTGGTTGACCCTAAAAAAGTAGAATTAACTTTATACTCAAAAATTGAAAATCATTTCTTAGCAAAACTTCCAGATACTGAAGATGCAATTATTACCGATACTACAAAGGTTGTAAATACGCTCAATTCTTTATGTATTGAAATGGATGAACGTTACAATTTACTTAAAGCTGCGAAACTTCGAACCATAAAAGAATATAATGGTAAATTTATAAAACGTCAACTTAATCCCGAAGAAGGTCACCGTTTCTTACCATATATAGTTGTTGTAATTGATGAGTTTGCCGATTTAATTATGACTGCGGGTAAAGAAGTAGAATTACCAATTGCTCGTTTAGCTCAGTTAGCTCGTGCTATTGGTATACATTTGATTATTGCAACACAACGTCCAACTACCAATATTATCACGGGAGTTATTAAGGCCAATTTCCCTGCTCGTATCGCATTTAGAGTAACATCGGGAATTGACTCGAGAACGATTCTTGATGAAACCGGTGCAAATCAATTAATAGGTAAGGGTGATATGCTTGTTAATACAGGAAACGGAGCAATTCGTGTTCAGTGTGCATTTATCGATACGCCTGAAATTGATAAAGTAACCGATTTTATTTCCGAACAACAAGGATATGGATCTGCACTTTTATTACCAGAATATGTTGGTGATTCAGCCGAAGGTGGATTAATCGATGTCGATCTTGGTCGTCGAGATAGCATGTTTGAAGAAGCAGCACGTTTAATAGTGTCTAATCAACAAGGTTCTACCTCTTTAATTCAAAGAAAATTCAGTATTGGATATAATCGTGCTGGTCGCATAATGGATCAGTTAGAAGCAGTAGGAATCGTTAGTTCACAAGATGGAAGTAAACCACGACAAGTTTTAATTAACGATTTGGTACATTTGGAACGAATGTTGGATGCATTGCCATAAGTTTAATTCTTAAAATATATACATATGAAAAAGGTATTAGTAATTCTATTATCATTAGGTTTTTTATCGGTAAATGCACAATACGATAAAAAAGCCAAGGAAATTCTTGATAAAGTATCTGCTAAAAACAAGGCATTTACTTCGGAAAAGGTTGAGTTTTTATACATTCAGGAAAATGTTAGTAACAAAACCAGAAATGTGAAAAACGGTTCTTTATTACTAAAAGGAACAAAATATAAATTGGATTTGATGGGAAACACTATCTTGTGTGATTCGAAAACAATTTGGAGTTATGTAAAAGAAAATAACGAAGTAAATATTAGTAATGTAGCAGATCAAGAAGGTTCAATTTTGAATCCTGCAAAAGTATTTAATATGTACGAGAAAGGATTTAAATATAAGTTTCTTCGCGAGCGATTTGAGAATAATCATTCTGTTTATGAAATTGAATTATATCCTGAAAAAGTAAATGAAAGTCAATATTCAAAAGTTCGTTTATTAGTAGATAAAGACAAAATGCAAATATATTTAGTACAATATTTTGCAAAAGATGCTAATAGAGTAACAATTGAAATTCAAAAAATAACACCTAATGAGGTTGTAGCTGATGGTTTATTTATCTTTGATAAAACAAAATATCCTAAAGTTGAAGTTGTTGATATGAGACAATAATAGAAGTTTTTATTTTTGAAAAGGTTCGGAGTTCATTCTTCGAACCTTTTTTTTTGATTGTTAAATCAACATATTAATGCTTGAATTACTTTTATACTTGTTCTATTACATGAAAACAAAAAGCTCTGAAAGTATATGCTTTCAGAGCTTTTTTGTTTTGTCGATGATAATTAAAATCTGTAATTATATCATTGTCGTTTTAGTATCTTTAAATCAATATTTTTAGTTAATTTAGTATTTCTATTGTGTTTTAAACTGCTGAAATTTTAATACAGAGTTATGTAATTAAAAACGTTTCCCTTTCCAGATCTGTTTCCCATTTTGAAAAATATAGAAAACATTCTTGTTTATAAATTCATCTTTCTTCCAGAATATTGCAAATCGATTATTGTTTTTATCTAACATACCAATAAATGGCATATCGCTAAAAGCTTTTTCGGGTAAACAATGTTTGTTGATGATTTCAAGTTGTTTATTTAAAGCTATGTCAACATCAGTATAAAGTTTGTTTACTATAAATTTATGAATGGTAACACCATTATAAACAACTGTATCCATTCGTAAATCTTCAGGTTTGAGACATTCAAATTTCTGTTTAAACTGATCGACCGATGTTATTAAGCGAAATGCCCCTAGCTGAACTTCTCCACGGAATGGGAAAAGGCCGAGTTCTTTTAGTTTATCAACAAGCTCGTCGTGTTCTTTTTGAATCGTATCTGTTTGTGCAACTATTTTAGCTGGAATTGGAGTAGCTTCAATAATTGGTTTAGCAATAGCTGGTGAGGCAATTACTGAATCTTTTACAGGTTCAACAACAACTACACTATCAACTTTTTTAATGGTATCAACTGGTGGTAAAACAATTGAATCTTTTGGTGTTCGAAGAGTAATCATATAAATATCCATTCCACCTTGACCACCACTTCTATTCGAAGAAAAGAACATCGTTGAATCGCCATATTGTCTATAGTCTCTATCGGTAGTGTCTGAATTTACATTTGGAAAATCAACAGGAAAAGGTGATGACCATGAATTTCCAATTTTAAATGTTTCGTATATATCAAAATCACCTTTGCCTCCAGGTTTATTCGAACTAAAAAACATTGTTTGTTTGTCGTCAGTTAAAAAAATGTCAACTTCATCATAAGGAGTATTAATTGAATCCACAGGTTTTGCTTCTTCTTTTCCAACTTGTTGATAAATATCATAATCGTCTTTACGATTTGAAACAAAATAAACGGTATCGCCATTTCCTATTGCAATACTATTCTCATCAAATTCGGTACTAATATTTTTAAGCTTTTTTAATGGTTGGGCTTTCCATGCTTTTTTAGTGTCGAGCTTTCGTTTTGCTGAAAATATTTCACCATTTTCATTCATATAAACTCTGTAGAAATAGTAATTATCTTCGCTAACTCCAATTAAAGCACTATTGTTGTCGCTATTCCATTTATATCCATCTTTTGTAGGTTCTTTCCATTTGCCTTTTTCATTTTCCGACATATAAACCTTTTCGGTAAATTCGGTTGTTTGTCCTTCTTGAGCACTTTTCCTGTTCGAAGTAAACATTAATAAGCTGTCAACAAAATAGGGGAGGTAATCGTCGCTTATTGAATTTATTTCTTTGATATTGGTAAAAACAGTATCTCTTGATTTTAGTCCAATTGTATCATTTAATGTAACCTGTGTCGTATCATTTGGTACTACTGCTGTTGCGGTTTCGTTTACAAGAGCTACCGTTGAATCTGTTTGTGAATAGACATGTACATTAAATAGAAAATTTAAAACGGAAGTAAGTAATAGTATTGTTCGTGTCATTGTTTCTGTTTATTTGTTTTTTGATGATTTTGAATTGTTTATATCTAACTTAACGAATAGCTCGTGAATAGGTACTGCATAAGTGTAGTTTGTAATATTTCCTAAACCAATTCCGCCAGTATATCCAACTGCAAAATTTTGGAAATAAAGTCCACATAGTATTTTAACTGCATTTGGACGATATCCAGCACCTATCCAAAACGATTTTTTTACAATTACTCTTGAACTAATATCATAGTTGACAGATGTTTTTCCTGTTAAATAGCTTAATCCAACTCCAGTAAATTCAAGTTTGCCATCTCCTTTAAATATGGTAAATGTATACATTCCAGTTAATGAGTATAAACGAGCCGAGCGATTTGTGAAATCGGTAACCAACAAATTGGTTTTACCTCCAAGCAAATTATTAACAGCAAATCCTGCATAATAACGGTTTGTTTCATATAAGCTGATTCCAAAATTTGCATCTCCCCAAAATCCTGATTTTGCACCTTCTAAAATTGGATCTTGAGGATGTTGAGCATTTACTCTATCACGAATAATTCCCATTTGATTTATTACTCCCGAAAGACCAAACGATAATTTCGAGCTTTTAGCTACTGGTACACGGTAAATAAAAGTTGCCTCAGCTTTTGTATTACTCAATACTCCAGCAGTTTCGTTGTTTAATTTAAAACCTGCAGCTGCTCTATCATTTGCAAATGTTGATGTTCCCATAAGTAAATAACCAACAGGATTATTATTTGCCGATCCATATGAATTATAATAGCTCGATGTAATTTCGCTCATATCGCTCATTGCTCCACCAGCTGGATTATAAGTGTATTGTCCAAGTGGATTTCCCCAAATTCTTTGACCAAATCCTTGCGAAGATATCAGAACTAAAAGAGAACTTAAGATTATATATATTTTTTTCATGAGTTTCGATTTTTAAAATGTCTGCTGTAAACAATTTATTTTGTATAAATAACACTGATAGTTTCTGCCCACTTTTTATACAGGACATTACCATTATAAACTTCAATAAACACGGTAAATGCTGATGAAGGCCCTGTTGGAGGATTCGATGGATCGATGCCATTCCAACGAAGGTTTGTGTCATCTAATTTTGCAATTACTTTTCCGTTTTCGTTAAATATTTCTGCTTTTCTTGTTTTACCCATACATAAGTCGGAAATATCGAAAAAGTCGTTGTAGCCATCTCCATTAGGTGTTACAATATTATAGATACATGAACCTTTTTCCGATTTTACTTCAATTGAATCAACTTTAATACAAGTGTTAATGTCTGTAACAGTTATTGTATACATACCAATCGACAGTGAATCAATATCTGGAGTTATTTCACCATTTGCCCAAACATATTGTACAGGATTTGTAAATCCTTCTAAACTATGAATTGTGATTGCTCCATCATTTGCATAAGGACAACGAGTTTTCTTAGGATCATCAAAGAAAATATGAAATGGTTCGTTACTAACTTCAATCATTATCTTATCGTTTATCGAACAATTATTTGCATCTGTTATAGTAACAGAATAGTTACCAGCATAAACAGCATTAATTTCATCTGTTGAATTACCGTTCGACCATGAATAAACTAAAGGTTTTGTTGCTCCATCAACTCTATTGATTTTTGCATTTCCATTTTTTGCTGTTGGACATGTCGTTTTAATTGGATCGAAAAAGACAACCCCAGTAGCTCCATCACCATGACCAACAAAAATCTTATCATTTGCAGCACAACCGTTTCCGTCTGAAACTGCTACGGTATATAAACCTGAAAATAGAGAATTAATTCCATTTGTATTTGCTCCAGTTGACCAATTATAATTTAATGTACCAACACTACCATCAACTCTATTTATACTTACTGCACCATTTTTTGCTGTAATACAACTTGATGGTGTTGGGTCATTAAATACAATATGTAGTGGTTCATGTGGTTCTGATATTGTTACTGATTGTACAACAGAACAACCAGTATAGTCTGTTGCTCCAATAGTATAAACTCCTGCACCTAAACCTCCTGCAGAGGAACTTGTACCAGAAAATCCTGGGCCAGAAATTGTATAAGTAAATCCATTCCAACTTCCTTGTGCTTTTGCTGAAATTGAGCCACTTTTAGCTCCATAACAGGCAATATTTCCTTGTGTCCACGTAAGTGAAATATCTGCCAAAATAGTATCAACTGTCCAAGAATATCTAAAACCTTTACCTAAAGCATCAACCAATGTTACCATGTGGAATCCAGGTTTAAAGGTTTCCGAAAAGCCACCAACAGTATCGGTTAATATTCCTGGTTTTAGAGATGGAATTACATATGGTCCACCTTTCATCGTTGTATCTAAAATTAAAAAAGATTTTCCAGTATCAAATGTAATTGTTGCAGGGAAGGTTGTTTGAAATATATCTGGTTTTATTGATGCATTTACTGTTGATCTGTAGCAAGCTGTTGTGTCAACGGTTAAAATAGCTGGTGTTATTGCCAATCCAGCATTTTCTTTAATTCGGACTGTATCTAATTTTTGACAACCATATAAATCTGTTGTTTTTACAAAATAACTTCCTGATGCTAATTTTGAAAAAGCTGGTGTTGGTTGGTTTTTTACTTGTTGTGCTGTACTATCTAAAACCGAATATTTATACCAGCCACTACCTCCTGTTGCTGTAATTGTGAAACTACCATTATTATTTGGCCAAATGCTGTTTGCAACTTTCACAATACCAGTATTTAATTTTGCTGGCTCGTTAAGGGTATATGATACTATTGAATCTTTAAGTGTAGCATCTGTAACTGTAACAGTATACGTTCCTTTTTTTAAACCATCAATTGTTTGAGTCTTTTTACCATTATTCCATAAATATGTAAGTGGAACGTTGTCATTGTTTATATAAACTCCAATTTGTCCAGTACTGTCACCATTGCAGTATATACTTTTAACTTCAATAATTTGAGCATTTATAAAATTGGTGATTCCAAAACTTAATGCAATAAGGCATAGTTTTAGGAAAAAATGAATTCGATACTTCATAGTATTAATTGTAAATAGTTTATTTAAAAATCATTATGGTTGTTAAAACCACTTTATTTAAGTCCAAAATATCTTTCAAATATTTAGTACAAACAAAGATATGTTTTTTTACTAAAAAGCAAGGATTTTTTGCTAAAATACACGGTCATGCTTAATTAATAGAGAATATTAAATAATGAGTATAAATAAAAAAGGTCTGTTGAAATTTTCAACAGACCTTTTTTATTCTAGTAAAATATTCTATAAATACATATTCAATAATTCTTGCATTTGTTTTTGAAGTGTAGCAGCTTTTTCAGCAGCAACAGTTGCAAACATCTCAGAAGAGTCACTATAGATAATATCTCTTGATGAGTTTACAATTAGTCCACAATGTTTATTCATACCAAATTTAGCAACATCTTGCAAGCTTCCACCTTGAGCTCCAACACCTGGTACTAGAAGGAAATGTTCTGGTGCAATTGTACGAATATCTTCAAGCATCTCAGCTTTTGTAGCTCCTACAACATACATCATATTATCTTTATTGCCCCAATTTTGCGATGTCTTTAATACTTTTTCAAACAATTTTTCACCATTCTCATTCATAAATTGAAAATCGAAAGCACCTTTATTCGATGTTAAAGCTAATAAAATAACCCACTTATCTCTTATTGATAAAAATGGAGTTACCGAATCTTCACCCATATACGGTGCAACTGTAATTGAATCGAATGGTAAGTTTTCTAAAAATGCTTTTGCATACATCGCTGAAGTATTACCTATATCACCACGTTTTGCATCGGCAATTAAAAAAATATCGGGATAGTTTGTTTTAATATATGAAACTGTTTTTTCAAGACTTTGCCATCCTTTAATTCCATAACATTCATAAAATGCAATGTTAGGTTTAAATGCTATAGAGTAGGGAGCTGTAGCATCAACAATAGCTTTATTAAATGCAAAAATTGGATCTTCTTCGTTTAATAAATGCTTTGGTATTTTAGTTAAATCAGTATCTAAACCAACACAAAGAAACGATTGCTTTTTTTTTATTTGCTCAAAAAGAAAATTATAATTCATTGTAAAAATATGCTAATGTGAAAACTATGTTGCTGAATTCTCAATATAGGCTTTAACTCAAAATTAAATACTGCTTTCTTTTAATCGTTCAGCATTTTCTTCCATAATTAATTTGTCTATAAACTCTTGTATTTCACCATCTAAAACAGCAGATAGGTTGTACATTGTTAGTCCAATACGATGATCGGTTACACGGCTTTGAGGATAATTGTATGTGCGGATTTTTGCTGAACGGTCACCTGTTGAAACTAATGTTTTTCGTTGGCTGGCAACTTGATCCATATATTTTTGATATTCTAGTGCAAATAAACGAGTTCGTAGTTCATTCATTGCTTTATCAAGATTTTTAAGCTGTGATTTTTCATCTTGACATGAAACCACAATTCCTGAAGGAATATGAGTTAGTCGAATTGCTGAGTATGTAGTATTAACCGATTGACCACCTGGTCCCGACGAACAAAAAGTATCTTTACGAATATCGTTTGTGTTTAAAACAACATCAACTTCTTCAGCTTCAGGTAATATTGCTACAGTTGCAGCCGATGTATGAACTCGACCTTGAGTTTCTGTTTGTGGGACACGCTGTACACGATGTACTCCCGATTCATATTTTAAAGTTCCATAAACTTTATCACCACTAATTTCCGCAATTATTTCTTTGTAACCACCCGATGTTCCTTCACTAAAATTATTTACTGAAACTTTCCATCCTTTTCTCTCACAATAGCGAGAATACATACGGAAAAGTTCTCCTGCAAAAATTGAAGCTTCGTCACCACCAGTACCACCTCTGATTTCTAAAATTGCATTTTTGTTGTCTTGTGGGTCAGCTGGAATAAGCATCAGTTTTAAGTTTTGCTCCATTTCGTCAATTCCTGCCGAAAGGGTTTCCAACTCCATTTTTGCCATTTCACGAAGTTCTTCGTCTTTTTCGTCTGTTAAAATATCTTTTGCGTTTTGAATATTATCGTACGCATTTTTATATTCTTTGTAAGCTTCAACAACATCGCCAAGTTCACGATATTCTTTGTTGAGTTTTACAAATTTCTTTGAATCGGAAATTATTGCTGGATCACTTAATTGTTGACCTGCTTCTTCATAGCGAAGAACAAGTGTTTCTAACTTTTCTATTAATGAGTTATTGCTCATACGAATATTACCTTAAAATTTACTTGCAAAGGTACGGTGATAAAATTGATTTTTAAAAAATAATTTTAAGATATCTAGCTGAAACTTACTTTCAAGCGACAATACGCGATTACTTTTCAAAAATATATTTACAAAAAGTGAAACTTTTTATCATTTCTTAAGCTATAAAAGCAAAAGTTTCTATGAGCTGTTTTTTAATTAAGAAAAAATTGTAAATTAGTTCAATGGAAATGACGATGGATTGTGAAGTTGGAAAATCAGTACTAATATCAATTAAAACATTATACAAATATGAGTCATTCAGTTTCTGTTATCGAGAATAAACCTACTGAGAAAACATTTGTGTTTGAAGGTGACTTTTCAATTCAATGTATTGAAACTACAAAAGATGAGATTCAAAACAATAGCAGTAATGCGACTTTAATTGTACTTGATATTAATAATCTTACTAATATTGATGTCAGTTTTTTACAGTTAATGTATTCCGTTGCATTGAATTGTGAAAAAAATAAAATAAGTCTTCAAATAGCTTCATCAAATATTTGTGATGATTGCAAGGCTATAATTAAAAAATCAGGGTTCGAAAAAATAATTTGTAAATAATTGCTTCATAATATGGGAAAGACAGTATTAATAGTCGATGATTCAGCAAGCATACGTGCTGTAGTAGCTTTCACTCTTGAAAGTGCTGGATTCGAGGTGTTTGCCGGAGAAGATGGTCAAGATGCATTGAAATATCTTGACGGCAGAAAGATCGATTTAATGGTTACAGACCTTCATATGCCCAATATGGATGGTTTGGAGTTGATAAAAATAGTGAGACAAATGGATACTTATAAATTTATCCCTATTCTCTTTTTAACAACAGAATCGCAAGAGTCAAAAAAACTTGAAGCAAAACAAGCTGGCGCTACAGGATGGATTATAAAACCATTTGTACCTGAAAAATTGTTAGCCGTTGTTGAAAAAGTTTCAAGATAAAGTTTATACCTATGGATCAGTTCAAACAAAAAGCCATTGAAGAAGCTTACGAGCTTATTGCAGATTTAGAAGCATCACTTCTTGTTCTGGAAGACAACTCTGACGATAAAAGCCATATTTCAAAGGTTTTTAGAATCATGCATACTCTGAAAGGAAATAGTGCAATGTTCGGATTTGATTATATTGCAGAGTATACTCACCATATCGAAAGTATATATGACTTAGTACGTAACGATAAATTAAAATTAAATAAAGATATTTTTGACTTAACACTTAATTCTGTCGATCATTTAAATCTTTTGTTAGAAGATGTTAACTTAGAAGTTGAAGCAAATAAAACACGTCATCAAGCAAAATTGAGCGAACTTATTAGTTTTGTAAAAAAAATTAATACACTTATTGAATCTGGTGTTGCATTTATTGACCTTGATGCTGGCAAAATACCCCAAGAATCAGTTATTGTTCCTGAACCCGAACCAATTCCTGAACCTATTGAGATTGTTGAAGAAACAAAATCTGAACCTGTTATTGAGGCTGAATTACCTGCTGTTGAAGAATCTAAAGTATTAATAACTACATATTTGGTTTCTATTGTACCTCATAAGGAAATGCTACAAATGGGAACAAATCCTGTGTTTTTATTTGATGATTTAGCCGATTTAGGATTAATTGATGTTTATTCTGAAATTGTATCAGACAAGATGTCATTTAATGAATTAAACCCAACTCAATGTTATGTGAGTTGGAAAGTTATTTTGAGTACTTCACATGGTGAAGATGCTATTAAAGATGTATTTATTTTTGTTGAAAGCGACTGTGATTTAGAAATAAAAAAGATTTCAGACGACTCAATTTTTGAAAAGCAAGATGCTTTAAATGAAATAAAAAAGATAATTGGTTTTACTGAAACAAAGTCAATTTTAGACTTAAATTATACTTTTGAACAGATCGCTAAACCTGTAATAAAAGAAGAAAATTCAAAAGTTGTTGCATCTACACCAAAATCAACTGCAGATGCTCCTATTGTTCCTGTTACAACAGTTGAAGTTAAAAAAGTTGAAAAGGTTGCAACACAATCAACAACGGCAAAAGATGCGGCTGCAACGAGTATTCGTGTACCAAGCGAACGTTTAGATACATTAATGAATCTTGTGAGCGAATTGGTTACTACACAAGCACGATTGAGTATGTATGCAGAAACATCTGATAATACTGAAGTTTCTGCTATAGCAGAAAATGTTCAAAAATTGACACGTCAACTTCGAGATATTGCTTTTAATATTTGTCTTGTTCCAATTCAAAATCTTTTAACTCGTTTCCAACGTTTAGTTCGTGATTTATCGGCTGAATTGAAAAAAGATGTTGAGTTATATATAGAAGGTTCAGAAACAGAACTTGATAAATCGATGATTGAAAGCCTTTCAGATCCAATTATGCATATTTTAAGAAATAGCCTGGATCATGGAATTGAGATGCCCGAGGTTCGCGAAAAATTGGGAAAACCTAAAAAAGCAGCAATCCATATTCGAGCATTTTATTCTGGAGCAAACGTAATAATCCAAATTACAGATGATGGAGCAGGAATTGATTTAGATAAAGTTAAAAATAAAGCAATAAGTAAAGGTCTTGTTGCACCTGATGCTATTCTTACCAAAAAAGATATTATAGAATTATTGTTTTTACCTGGATTTTCAACTGCGGATAAAATTACTGGAGTTTCGGGTCGTGGAGTAGGAATGGACGTTGTAAGACGTAAAATAATGGATATAAGAGGTGAGGTTGATGTTGATACTAAGCCAGGTGTAGGAACATCAATGACTATTCGATTACCATTAACATTATCAATCATTGATGGATTATTGGTTGAAATAGATGGTGTAAGTTATATTATTCCTTTATCAGTCGTTGATAAATGTTATGCTGTTGAACACTCTAGAATACTATCTTCATACAATAATATAATTGTTTTAGATGGGGAGCAAATTCCATTCTATTACATGCGTGAAGAATTTAATAGTAAAACATCGGCACCTTCAACAGAACAAATTATTGTTGTAAGATATGAAGAACATCGAATAGGAATTGTTATAGATACCATAATTGGAGAATACCAAGCTGTATTGAAACCTCTTGGGAAAATGTATAAAAAACAAGATATGATTTCTGGTGCTTCAATTTTGGGTGATGGAACAATTGCTTTGGTTCTCGATTCGAATAAAATTATTAAAAGATTTAGTCATCAAGAATTATCCTAATTTTTAACAATATTTAAACTTATCTGTATGAATGAATTATCTGCACTAACGTCATATCTGTCGTTTAAATTAGGGGACGAAACCTTTGCTGCAAATGTAAGTAAAGTATTGAATATCCTTGAAATGACAAAAATTACAAAGGTTCCCAAGGCACCCGATTATATGAAAGGTGTAATAAACCTTCGTGGAACTGTTTTACCATTAGTTGATACTAGAATAAAGTTTGGATTAACTGCTACAGAATTTACAGCTAATACATGTATCCTAGTACTTGATATTCAAATTGGAGAAGATTCACTTCAAGTCGGTGGATTGGTCGATGCTGTACAAGAGGTGCTTGAAATTGAACCTCATCAAATTTTACCAGCACCTAATATTGGAAGTAAATATCATTCTGATTTTATTTGTGGAATGTATAAAGCAAGCGAAGAACAGTTTATAATGATTTTAGATATGGATAAAGTATTCTCAGCAGAAGAGCTTATGACTGTTCAAGAAACATCGCAAGCTATACATTGATCATAATCTTAAAATATACATATCAATATTAAAGGCTGTCTAATGTTTAGATAGCCTTTGAGCTTTTTTTATCCATTAGTTTCAAATAATCCTGAAAAATGAAACGATTATTTGGTATGTAGAGTTTTTGGAATGTGCTGAGGAAGAGAAGTTTTAAAACGTTAATTTTAAAGTGATGTTATATGAATACAAAAACGTTAAAATCGAAATTATTGGTTGTTATTGTAATTTTCTTAACACTATTTATTGTAAGCTTTCTATTTTCTTTATTGAATACAAATTCAATGGTAAAGAATACAGATACAATATATAAAGTCCGATTAACTGGTATTCAAAATCTTGTAGAAGCAGATAGAGATGGTTATCAATCAAATTTGGCTATCAATCAGTTATTAATAGGTTTAGATTCTTTACCTGAAAATGAGAAAAATGCATTAATCGATGATGTAACTAGTAATTTAGCCCAAATTGATGAAAGGTATCATATTTTTCTGGATGCATTTAAAAGCTCAGAAAGTATTAGTCATCCCGATTTAGAGGCAACATATCTTGATGGATATTCTAAATTAAAACAAGTAACAGGTCAGTTAGTTGATCTTTTTAAATCAGGTAAAAAACAAGAAGCAAATCAGTTGTATAAAAATGAATATGCATCATCATTTAAGACTGTACGAAATGTCTTAGATGAATTTACCAATTTTAGTTCAAAAGAAGCATTAAGTGAATATGAAAATATAAAGTTGGGAGAACAAACTAGTAGGTTTATATTATTAGCTATGTTGTTAATATTTTTAATAATAGGATTTTATGCAAGTAAAATTATTATTAAAAAATTAAATGAAACTATCGATTCAATTATTAATCAAATTAAAAAAATAACATTTGCAGCTCAAGAGGGTAATCTTTCTGTAAGAGCAACAAAAGAAGATATTGGTCCAGAATTTATTTCGATAATAGATGGGTTTAACGATACTATAGAAGTACTAATTCGACCTTTAAATACCGCCTCAAAATATTTAGGCGAAATAGCAAAAGGGAATCTACCTAAAAAAATTACTGAAGAATATAAAGGTGATTTTAATGAAATAAAGATCAATCTTAATGAGTGTATAGATGCAATTAATTTATTGATATCCGATGCAAAAATGCTTTCGGGTTCAGCTGTTGAAGGTCGGTTGGCAACTCGTGCTGACACATCTAAGCATAAAGGTGACTATCGTGAGATAATTATTGGAGTAAATAATACATTAGACTCTGTAATTGGACCATTGAATATTGCAGCGGCTTACGTCGATCAAATTTCAAAAGGAGAAATTCCTGCAAAAATAACAGTAGAGTATCGTGGTGATTTTAACGCTTTTAAAATCAATTTAAACAAATGTATTGATGGATTACAAGGTTTAGTTGAATCAAATGCTATTTTAAAACGTGTTGCGTTAAACGATTTAACGAATACCGTTAATGGTCATTATGAAGGGTTATTTGCAGAAGTAGCTGAATCGACTAATAATGTTATTAGTCGTTTAGATAAAATTCATGTAGCATTTGTTGAAATAGCTAATGGCGATTTTTCAGGATTAGATAATTATAAAAGTATTGGTCGTCGCTCCGAAAATGATAGGCTTATTCCAGCGATGATTGGCACTTTGGAAACCATAAAAGCCTTAAGTACTTCCTTGGATATGTATATCTCTTATTGTGGAATGGGGGAATTTGGACGAATTAATATTGATGAACAACAATTTAATGGTGCATTTAAAACAATCGCTCAAGGCTTAAATCAATCGGCACAAGTAATTCAAGAGCCTTTGCGTGAAACAACAAGAGTTATAACCCAATTGTCGAAAGGTGATTTAACTACAAAAGTTGATGGGTTTTATGGTGGAGTGTTTGGTGAGTTGAAAGATGCAGCAAATAGTATGATAAATGCCAACTTAACTTTAGTTGAAAATGCAAAACAAATATCTATAGGTGATTTAGATGTTAGCTTACAAATGCGATCGGATAAAGATGAGTTAATTCGAGCTTTTACAGAAATGGTTAAAGCAACAAAAGAAATTTCTGAAAAGACCAAGATTATCGCAAGTGGAGATATGACGGTTGAATTAAAACCTCGTTCGGATAAAGATGAAATGATTATTTCTCTTTCAGAAATGATTAAAGCAATAGGTGATATTGTAACACAAGTTCAACAATCGAGCGATAATATTGCAGATGCTAGTCAACAAATGAGCAGTAATTCTCAATCGGTATCGCAGGGAGCATCTGAACAAGCTTCCGCTGCCGAAGAAGTTTCATCGAGTATGGAAGAAATGGCATCGAATATTCAACAAAATACAGATAATGCTCAACAAACCGAAAAAATTGCAGCTAAAGCAGCCGAAGACATTTTGGAAGGAAGCAAAAATGTAAATATGACGGTGATTGTAATGAAAAAAATTGCCGAGAAAGTATCTATTATTGGAGACATTGCTTTCCAAACAAATATTTTAGCGTTAAATGCAGCTGTTGAAGCTGCTCGTGCTGGAGAACATGGAAAAGGTTTTGCCGTTGTTGCTGCCGAAGTTCGTAAACTTGCAGAACGAAGTCATATAGCTGCTGGTGAAATTAATGAGTTAACAAAATCAAGTGTTGATGTTGCTGATAAGTCTGGTCGATTATTAGAATCGATTGTTCCGGATATTCAAAAAACGGCAAAATTAGTGCAAGAAATTACGGCAGCTAGTATTGAACAAAACTCAGGGGCTAATCAAATCAATAATGCTATAAACCAATTAAATAAAGTTACTCAACAAAACGCTGCAAGTGCCGAAGAAATGGCTACTAGTAGCGAAGAATTATCAAGTCAAGCCGATAGTTTGAAAGAGCTAATAGGATTCTTTAAGGTTAATAATTCAGGTATTACCCGAAAACCCATGAACAGTATTTCAGCTCATACTTCACATAAACCAGTAAAAACATTTACGAAAAAACAAAATGCTAAATCAGCTTCAATTCAATCAAAAGGAGCCTTTTTAGATATGGGTTCAGATATGTCTGATAGCGATTATGAAAGATTCTAAATTTTATTGGATATTTGAAAGGAAAGCCATCGGAAAATCGATGGCTTTCCTTTTTTTACGACTAGAAATGTATACGAATATATAATGAAGATTTTTGACCATGAAAAATAAATGGAAAGCTTATGTTTTATTGATAATATGTATCATTTTAACTTGTTTCAAAACAATAAATACTAAAAATGATATTGATGACGAAAAGTTGGAAGATTTTAAGGCTAATTGTACCGAAATAAAAACGAAAATAGAATTACGTCTTCGATCGCATGCTTTATTGTTACGTGCAGGTTCTGCTTTTTTTGCAGCTTTGGACACTATAACAAGAAAAGAATGGGAAGTGTTTTGTGAATGGACAAGAATTAATAGAAATTTGTCTGGAATTCAAGGTCTTGGATATTCTTTGATAATACCACAAAATCAATTACAAGCTCATATCCAAAAAATAAAAAATGAAGGTTTTAGTAATTATTCAATAAGACCAGAGGGTAATCGATCAATATATACTTCAATTATTTATCTTGAACCATTTACAGGACGAAATTTGAGGGCATTTGGATTTGACATGTTTTCAGAAAACGTTAGACGAAATGCAATGGAACGTGCCCGTGATTTAGATATAGCATCACTTTCGGGAAAAGTAATACTAGTTCAAGAAACGAGTAAAGATGTTCAAGCAGGTACGTTGATGTATGTTCCTGTATATCGGAATGGAATGCCAATTTATACAATTGAACAACGCAGAAATGCAATAAAAGGATGGGTTTATAGTCCTTATCGAATGAATGATTTAATGTATGGTATTTTAGGTCATTGGGATAATAAAATACGAGGAAGAATACAATTGAAAATTTATGATGATGAAAATCAATTTGAGAAATCATTATTATATAATAGTCAACAAAGCAATTCTATTAAAAAGAATGAAGAACCAGTTCATTTATTCGTAACATCAATAGATTTTAATGGTAAAAAATGGTTTTTGTCTTTTAGTCAGAATGACGAATATTTAACATTATATAGCAAGGTCGTAATTGTATTTATAGCTGGAATAATTATTAGTTTATTGTTGTTCTTTTTGACATTATCATTAATAAATACAAAAGCCAAAGCACAACAAATAGCTGAAAGTTTAACATTTAAGCTTCAACAACTAAATGACCAACTTGAAAATAGAGTTGTTGAACGAACTTTGGAATTGCAACTTAGCGAAGATAAATTTCGATTATTATTTGAAAATATGACAAATGGATTTACTCTTTATGAGATTTTAATGGATGAAAATGAGAATGTTATTGATATTAAAATACTAGAAGTAAATGATAAAGGGGCTATTTATTTTAATAAAAAAAGAGAAGAAGTTGTAAATAAAACTATAAAAGAATTAACCTTATCTTTTAATGAGGAAGAACATATTAATACAATAAATGTAGCAAAAACAGGCATTCCAATTTGTTTTGAAAGGTATAGTAAACATCAAAATGTTTATGTTCGTGTATATATGTATTCACCTCAAAAGAATAGGACAGCCGTTATTTTAGAGAATATTACTGAACAAAAGCTTATTGAAATAAGTTTAAAAAAGCAAGAAATTCAAATGCGTACACTCTTAAATACAATGCCCGATTCTGTTTGGTTAAAAGATTGTGAAGGTCATTATATTTTTTGTAATTCAATGTATGAAAAACTTTTTGAAATAAAAGAATCACAGATTATTGGAAAGAAAGATGACTCATTTTTAAGTAAGGAATTGGTTGATAATTTTAGTAAAACCGATAAGCATGTTATTGACACTCAAAAACAATTAAAGTATGCAAATAAAATAACATATAAAGATGGAACTCAAGCAATAACAGAAACAATAAAAGTTCCACTATTCGACGATAATAATTCTTTAATTGGAGTTTTAGGAATAGCTCGTGATATTACCGAAAGGGAAAAAGAAAAAGAAGAATTATTAAATATTGAGGAAAAATTTCAATATTTTTCATCATTAACAAATGAAGGGTTAATGATTCATGTAAATGGAGTAATTATTGAAGCTAATCAAGCATTTGTTCAACTCATCGGTTTTTCAAATCTTTCAGATATAATTGGTCAAAATGGACTCGATATCATTCCAATGAGTGATGAATCACGGGTAAAAGTTAAAGAACATATTAGTTTAAGTTCACAAGCATCGTATGTAATAGAATCGTACGGTAAAAATGGAATAATTCATTATTTAGAACTAAAAGGAATTGGAATATACTATAAAGGGCAAAAATCTCGATTGGTGTTTTTTAATGATATTACTGAACGAATTTTAAATGAAAAGGCTCTGAATGAAAGTGAAGATAGATTTAAAAATTTATCATCGTTGGCAAATGAAGGTTTAATGATTCATCAAAATGGAATTATTGTGGATGCCAATATAGCTTTTGCTCGTATCGTAGGTTACAATAATCCCGATGATTTAATCGGTCAAAATGGATTGAATATTATTCCATTAACAGAAGAATCGAAAACAACCATCTTGCAACAAATAAATGAAAAATTAGAAGGAACATATCTTGTAGATATTATTAAAACTGACGGAACAATAATCCATGCTGAAAATTCAGGTAAAGGAATTTTGTATAAAGGTCAAACTGCCCGATTGGTGTTACTACGTGATATAACTGATAAAGTATTAACACAAAATGTTTTAAAAGAACGGAATAAATTAATAGAGTCTGTATTTAATTTAAGTCCTGATATTCTTTATATCTATGATGTAATTGAAAGAAAAAATGTGTTTGGAAATAAAGGAATGGAAAAAATATTAGGATATTCAGAACAAGATATTTTTGAATTTGGTAGTAATGTTATATCTGAATTAATGCATCCCGAAGATTTTGTTTTTTACTGTGAAAATACTATTCCATTGTACCTAACAGCAATCGATGAAGAACTCATTTTTTCGCAATATCGAATGAAAGATAATCAAGGCGAATGGCATTGGCTCGAAAGTGCAGAAATGATCTATAAAAGACAAGAAAATGGTCAACCAGCTCAAATTTTAGGTTTTGCTCACGATGTTACAAATACGAAAATACTTGAACAAAAGGTATTGAATAGTGTAATAGAAACAGAAGAAAAAGAAAGATTATATTTTTCTCAAGAACTACACGATGGTATAAGTCCGATACTATCTGAT
>Ga0302286_10001154_pt1 | contig 20004 bp, 19 predicted proteins | sample III_Fen_E2_3_FD_198765 | JGI IMG/M metagenome (GOLD analysis project Ga0302286, IMG submission 198765) | Peat permafrost microbial communities from Stordalen Mire near Abisko, Sweden - III_Fen_E2_3 | ecosystem: Environmental > Terrestrial > Soil > Wetlands > Permafrost | place: Sweden: Abisko...
ACCGGAGAGCAGTTGTCGAATTACGATGCACAACAATTTTCAAAAATTCCGGTTCAACCGGTTTATGATCCAAATGGAAGTTGGGTTACTGTTGCTGTTGATTATCCGGGTCGTACTGTAACTGCAAGGGTTTGGCAGGTTCTTGTGGGTGCGGTGAAGCTGTATTTGCTGGATACCGATTTTGAAGCAAATTCTGAAGAAGATCGTTTTGTGACTCATCATCTGTATGGAGGAGATAACGAAAACCGTTTAAAACAGGAAATGGTTTTAGGCCTGGGTGGTATCCGTTTGCTGAAAAAATTAGGTTGCGAAATGGATATTTACCATTGTAACGAAGGTCATGCGGCCATGATTGGTCTGGAACGAATGGCCAATTTTGTTGCAGAAAAGGGACTTCAGTATGCCGAAGCCAAAGAAGTGGTTCGTGCCTCGACTTTGTTTACCACTCACACACCTGTTCCTGCTGGTCACGATTCATTTTATCAGGAAATGTTTAAGCACTATATGGGTAAATATCCTGACAAAATTGGTATTAGTTGGGACGAATTTTGTGGCTTGGGAAAGGCGAATGCTTATGAAGATCATTTTAATATGAGTTATCTGGCCTGCAACCTGTCACAGGGGATCAACGGTGTAAGTATGTTGCATGGCGACGTTTCAAAAGAAATACTTAGTCCGTTGTATAAAGGGTTTCTCCCGGAAGAACTCGAAATAGGATATGTAACCAATGGGGTTCATTATTCCACCTGGGCAGCCAAAGAATGGAAAGAAATTCACCAGAAATATTTTGGAAAGAAGTTTCCCGAAGATCAACTTGATTTTGAGTTGTGGGATCATATTTATCAGGTTCCGGATGAAGTGATCTGGAATATGAAACAGACTTTAAGGGCAAAAACGCTGGACTACATCAAGCAACGTTTTACTAATAGCTGGATCAAACGAAATGAAAATCCCAAACAAATTTCAGAGGTTTTAGGAAAGTTGGATTCTAATGCGTTAACCATTGGTTTTGCACGTCGTTTTGCCACTTACAAACGTGCTCATTTATTATTCCGAAACCTTGAACGTTTATCGCGTTTAGTAAATGATCCGGAACGCCCGGTTCAGTTTATTTTTGCCGGGAAAGCTCATCCTGCAGATAAGGCAGGTCAGGATTTGATTAAACACATTGTTGAAATCTCAAAGCTTCCTGAATTTGCCGGTAAGATACTTTTTGTTCAGAATTACGACATGAACCTTGCCAAAACCATGTTGCAGGGGGTTGACGTTTGGATGAATACTCCAACCCGACCATTGGAAGCATCAGGTACCAGTGGTGAAAAAGGTGTAATGAATGGAACAATCCATTTTTCTGTTCTTGATGGCTGGTGGGTTGAAGGATATAAGAAGGATGCAGGTTGGGCTCTTTCTCAGGAAAATTCATACGATGTTCCTGAACTTCAGGATGAACTGGATGCAGAAACGATCTATAATATTTTTGAAGAAGAGATATTGCCGGCATTCTATACCCGAAATGCACATGGTGTTCCTGAAAAATGGGTGTCGTACATTAAAAATACTTTTGCTCAGGTTGCTCCGAATTTCACTACAGCACGCATGATTCGTGATTATCAGGATCGTTTTTATTGTCCGCAGGCTAAACGGGCAGCTCGCTTAAAAGCCGACAATTATCAGTTAACCAGGGATATTGCCCAATGGAAATCGTTTGTGCGCTCTAACTGGGATCAAATTGAGGTGAAAAATGTTCTGATCTCGGATGGGATTACCAATGTACTGAAAATCGGAGAGGATTATCCGGCACGTTTAGTCGTCGATTTAAAAGCATTAAAACCCGAAGATGTGGGTGTGGAAATGGTGATTACCGAACGGGAAGAAAATAATGCTCCGAAACTAATTGACTGCGTTCCTTTTGAGATTGAAAATGCTGAAGGTTCGTTGGTTTCGTATAAGCTTAATTTAAAACTCATGAATTCCGGCGCATTTGATTATGCGATCCGAATATATCCTAAACATCCGGAATTGCCGCATCGTCAGGATTTCCCCTGGCTGAAATGGGTGTAGAAAAAGTTAATAGTCTTCGTTCCCTCTGGAAAAACCAGATAAAGAGCCGCTTTTGTTTTAGAAAGCGGCTCTTTATATTGGCTGGGTTGACATTAAATCCGTTGATTGTATTGATGTTAGCAATAAATCGTCAGGTTATAGCCTTACTTTTTGTTTGTAAATGTCAGGTTATAGCCTGACGTTTGAGTACTTTTACCAGTTACAGGACATTTGTTGTTGAGGGAGCGACTTTTTTGTTATTCGTTTCTTACAACACTGATGGCCTATAGAAATCTGTTAATAAATTATCTGTTAGAATGATAGATCAAAAAAAAGAACATCCCAAAGAAAAATCAGGGTTGCATTCGCGGAATAAAAATCGGGAACGCTATGATTTTAAACAGTTGATTGCTGCCTGTCCGGAATTAGCTCCGTTTGTGATGCTAAATCGCTATGGCGATGAATCTGTCGATTTTGCTAATCCGGAAGCCGTCAAGACCTTAAACAGGGCATTGTTGCAAGTAAATTATGGTATTGTAAATTGGGATATTCCTGCCGGGTATTTATGTCCTCCGGTACCAGGTCGGGCTGATTATATTCATCATATAGCCGATTTTCTATGCCGGAATAATTATGGCAAAATTCCTGTTGGTCCGGAAATAAAATGCCTGGATATTGGCGTTGGTGCAAGTTGTATTTACCCAATCATTGGAACGCTTGAATACGGCTGGTCGTTTGTTGGTTCCGATATTGATCCGGTTTCTGTTGAATCGGCTAATCGTATTATTGCTTCCAACCCTGCTCTTCAGGGAAAAATTGAATGCAAATTGCAAAAGAATGCGAAAGACTTTTTCTATGGGATTATCCGGAAAGATGAATTTCTGGATTTGTCGGTTTGCAATCCGCCGTTTCATGCTTCGGAACAAGAAGTTCAGGCCGGAACACTTCGGAAAGTGAATAATTTAAATCCAGGGAAGAGTGTGGAGCCAATTCCTAATTTTGGAGGCCAAAGTCATGAGTTGTGGTGCGATGGAGGCGAAGAAAAATTTGTGCGGAACATGATTCAGCAAAGCAAAAAGTTTGGAGATTCCTGTTTTATGTTTTCCACTTTGATTTCCAAAGAATCGAATTTGAAAAGCGTTTACCGGACTCTGGAAGAGGTGGAGGCTTTTGGCGTAGAAACCATCCCAATGGGGCAGGGGAATAAAATCAGCAGGATTGTTGCCTGGACTTTTTTAACTCATGAAGCGCAGAATGAGTGGAAAAATACAAAGTGGAACAAACGTAAAAAATGATGGAATGGCGAATGAGATACGTATTGTGACGACCGGATCACAAGGCCGGTTAATCGGATCTCAAGGCGAGGTTCTTATACCTCCGTCGGATTGGGCTTTTTTACCTGCCGGAGATGCCGGGATTACCCGGAAAGTAAGCTCGCAGGGAGCTTATTGGCGGGTTGAAGTTAAGAAAGGCCGTCGGGTGATGTCGCTGGGAATTTGGGCTCCGGCAAATACCATTGCGCTGGCAAAGCAGGAAGTCCAGGCAATTCGCCTGACTGATGAATATAAAAAGAAGCAAAACTATGCTGCGGAACGGCGCGATAAAAAGCAGGTTCAGTATGATGCAGAATTTTGTTCGGCAGTGGAGTCATTCCTTAATTTTCATAGCCGATACGACGAGTTGGCAAAAAAAATGGCCCGGTTGATTACCGATCATGCCATTCCGGTTGGGAGCGGAACGGTTGCCCGTACGCAACTAATTCCAATTGAGGATCGGGCTGCTCATGCCGTAATTGCCTGGATGCGGCATCAAACTACAGCGTACGATAATTTGAAAATTGAACGGGTTAAAGGAGAACGACGTGCTGTTCGGCGATCATTAGCTCAACAATCGGTTGCTTTATTGGCGAATTACCGCGAAGGTCGGATGATTCCGGAAAATTGTCCGTTGCAGCGAGCATTAAATAAACTATCCTAAATATCTGAAGATGAATTTTTGTCCTTGCGGATCAAACCTGCTGTATGCTGATTGCTGTGAACCCATTCTCTCAGGCCGAAAAATAGCTGAAACAGCTGAAGAACTTATGCGTTCGCGTTATGTGGCTTTTACTCGCGCTGATGTGAATTATTTGATGCTTAGTCATCATTCGAAAACCAGGCCTATAAAGGAGCGAAAAAATATAGAACGGTGGGCAAAGTCGGTGACCTGGATGGGATTGTCTATTCTTCAGACTCAGGATGGAAAAGCAACTGACGAGCTTGGGTATGTGGAATTCAAAGCACTTTACCTCGAAGCCGGGCAACCACAGCAGATTCACGAGAAGTCGCTGTTCCGACGCGAGAACCAGTACTGGGTGTATGTCTCCGGGGTACACTTTTAGGATAATTTAAGAAGCGACCGCTCAATGTCTGATTCTGATTACAACCATCTCCCTGAAACGATTAAGAAAGAGGCTTCATTCTTTATTTAATTTCTTGAGTCGTGTTTGATAAGATTGAAAATAATTTCTTTGTGTTTTTTCATCCAAAAAAGAAGAAAAAGTTAATTTTTCAACTAAACCAGTCTGATTAAGCATTGTATTTATTATTTCATCATAAACTTTTTCATTAATCCCAGCTTTTTCTGATAAAATTTTAAATTGTGAAATGACTTTACCTTGTGCCAAGTTTTTTGGTAAAAGCCCATCTTCTAATGCGAAATCATTGTCCTCAATATGTATCCTACTATTTAACAAATCATAAGCAGGGCTTAATTTAAAATCTCCCATTGAGGTTTCTATTAAAGAAAAATTCTTAAAATGAGCATCTCCATTTGAAAATAAATAATTGAAAATTAATACTTTAAATAGTTTTGTGGCTTCCAAGAGGTAAGCAGGAACAAACTTTTTCATTATTTCAAATAATTCAAGATAATTTCCAGAATACTTATAGTGCTCACCATGTGTTTGCGGTGTTCTTCCAGAAAGTGAGGCAAAATCCTCTTGTGCTAATTTCGAACCATCTTCTTTTAAATCAAATCTTTTTGTAATATATGCAGGAGTACCATTCTTGAAAAATATTAATGCATTTTCAGCTACTTCTATTCCAAAAGCTTGCTTCGCAATTTGCATTGTTAAATGTTCATTCGCTGGCATACACTCTGGTCTTTTTCCTGCACTCGGAATTGGTTTAAGAATATATTCACCTTGCTCTCCTTCGTTAATTAACCGTAATTTGTTTTTATCAAGTAACATTGAAAATTTCTCTTGCACGCCAGAAATTGACATTCGTTTTCGATTGTCATTAAATAGTTCATCTGTTTCTGAATTTGATGCCGGCGAATCATAAGGCAATATGTGATTCACTTTTCTCCCTTTAAATACTTTAGATAGACATGCTCTGCTATAAGTTGTATGACCTTCAGCTAAAGTGCCTGGACAATATTTAATTTCATTTAAGATCATACAATTATTCTATTTTAATAACTCTTATTGCTCCGATATTATCATTCTTTGCCGTTGTAAGAAGTAACCCAAAATAATCGTTTAAGTCTAACCTATTAAGCTTACAAACGATCTGTTTATTTGACCCCTCGGGTAGCATATTATAGAAAAAAGGAAATAAAAAATCTGAATGATATTCTTGTTGAGATTTTGGCAATGCTAAACTAATCGAAGGTTGGCTTATATCATTTATCCATGAATTATCATATTTAAAGGTAAAAGAACCATTATCATGCTGAATTAACATGCCTGCTTCCTGGTTCTTATAAAGTATTTTAGCCTTTCTCATTTGTTATTTCAGTTTTAACCTTTAAACAAACTTCCAATCCTAATACATCTGCTATTTTCTGAATCGTCTGTATAGTAGGGTTACCTTTACCACTTTCAAATTGTTTTAGTGTCCTTAATCCAACTCCTGAAAGTTTTGCCAAATTTTCTTGGTTAACCTTCAGATTTTCTCTGCGTTCTTTTATTGTATTAATTAAATTCTCGAAGTGCATAATATTGCTCTTTTTTCTGTAAAAATATAAAATATTCATATTTTAAACAAGAATAGAGCAATTAATTGCACTTTTAATTGGAATTACAGTATGGTTGTTTGCAAATTCATGCCAATAGTGCAATATGTCGCACTTTGTATGTATTGGCGGTAACTAGGAAGCTAAACGCAGGTGCGGATTGCGGGCGATTTCCTGTCAAGCCGAAAAGCAGCCCGGGCGGAATGATGCCCACCGAAAACCACCGCTGCCGCACGGGTAGCTGAAGTTAGCGGTTCGTTGTTTGTCTTATATCCGGAGGAGCAGGATTTGTCTATATCATAAACCTAATTTTATCCGGTTCGCTAAACCTGCATAGTCAGGGAAAAAATGTGGCGAAGAGAAACCAAGACCATCCATAATATGCCATAATTCGCAAAATAAATTCCCGTTAATTTTATATTCGACAACAGGTACTTTAATGGGCTCAAAGTTTGGATGAGGATGAAATGAAAAAACACTGAATTGACGTTCTATCCTTCTATCTAGTGGCAACGGATTAACAATAGCAGAATAATTAATATCTATAATATTTTCTTCATCAAAATCGGATTTGAGCAAACGTTCATCTTTCAAATGATATATGAATGGCTCTAAATTCTTTTTCTCATCCTTTTCATCTCTTAAATCAAGGGCAAAATATATTGCAACAAAAATGTTTGTTGTCCAATCGAGTAAAGGAGTGTCAATACCATAATGTTGTCCAATAAACATTTGTTGTAGTATTGATTTAGGAAATTCTTGATTTTGCTTTTTTGCCAGATCACAAAATTTAATTAATTGTTTATTGCTTGATATATACAAATAGGCTTTATCCATACCATAAGGCGAAGGCTTAGAGCCTTTTTTTATATTGCGATATGAGGAAGGAATTAGAGGCCAATTTTCGGATTGACCTCTAAATAAACCGCAAGTTTTGTAAGGTTGGTTAAAAATTTCAGAATCGCTCTTTGAATTTGATTGACCAACCTCGTAATTAAATTCAATTCCTGGAGAACTAAACACCTTCTTTTTGGTTAAGTCAATAATATCTGAAACGGAATTGATTTCTTTATGTTCTACAATAAAATATGGTGATTCATTATCCATGTACGTTTTTTTTGCTTGTGCCTATTTATCAAAGGTTGCAATTGTTTCATAAGCAATTTGTCTAATACTGGGCAAGATTGGATTGTTAATCGGCATGCCATCTACTTCGATACTGATAGAATTTCTTCGAGAAATATCATAGTACGTAGACTTTAATGATTTATCCACATGTGCACCCCCATCTGTATTTGCAACTTCAAGTACAATATCCTTTCGCAAAAAAGCTTTTTTTTTATTGTCAAATATTATTATTTCTTCTTCCCACCAAAAGCTAAATCCAACGTTCCTAAAATGTCCATGATTTGCATTTAACCTTGGAGATATTAGGGTTTTCCATGTCCCATTATTATTGGAAATTGTAATTGTGGTTAATCCGCTATGAGAGCCAAAAACTGTTTTAGGGTCAAAATCTAATGCAGTACTTAAAAAAGTATTACGTTCTAATTGAAGCAACTTTATTAAAGATTTACATCTTTCCGTGTTATGGAATAGTACTCGAAGTTTTACCGCAATTTCTTTGGCAATACTTAATTCACCATCGTCATATATTTCACATAGTAGTTTAATTTTAGACAAACATTCATTAAACTGTTCAACCAATTCATCCTTTGTAAGATTCTCTTTCATTGAGCTTTGGCTTTTCAATTAATTTTTATTATTTCATTCACTAACGGTTGATCATTATTCATTATAATTTGATTTGAATTACATTTAGGACATCTAATTTCTTCTGAATACTCCATAATATTGAATTTTAAAACCCACTTTGAAAATTACAAACAGAATGTCGAAAAACAGCAAAACTCCTGCTTTTCGAAGGATGGAATTCTTGAACTCCTCGCATGGATAAAATAAAGTTAGATTACTTTTATAAACTGAATTTTATCTGTCTGAGTAAATAAATCTTTTTTATTTGTAAGGTCAATCATTAGTTTTCGATTCTATATTTGTTCCCAAATCAATCTATTTAAAGTGTCCTTTTCATTTCCAGTAAATTCAATACTGCCATTTGTCCTTCCACCTAAATCTATTTTATTCGCTATTGAAGATATTAAGTCATCGGCAGTAAAATGCGTGGGGACATCTGCTAGACTCTTTAATAATATCTCTTTAAATTCCTCGTCAGTATAAATTGAAGGAATTTCTATTGTTTTTTCGGCGAAGTAACTTTTCCATAAAATCATTTTCTTAGTATTTAAGTTAGTATCAATTCCGCGTATTCTTTATTGTCAATTATGCATTAACGATGCTACTGCACCTACAATGACCGCCAACTCGGAAATATCGTCAAGCTTACCGTGCTTTTTTTAAGCTCCTTCAAAGGTTGTAAAAACAATTAATCTATCAAATAAATTGTTTAAGCTTTTTATTTTCAATATACTATCGGCAAGCAGATGACTGATCGGATGACTCGAAGTCATCCGATCAGTACCCGTTGTGAACTATTGCCTACGGCCTTTCGTCCGAAAAACGACTTGCTCTTTGTTCGGCGTTTCCCGCGGACGATGATTTGTGAATGCTCTTCTATACCCTGGGTTGAAACCTAGGGCTACACAACGGTTCACCGCTACGCGGTTTTAAAACCCCATCCGTTTCCAGAATAGCGACAGCAGGTGATCGGACATAAACCCATTTTTGCGTTTTCAGGCCTGAAAGGCCGATATATAATAGCCCGGAGCAAGTGAGGTACGAACGTCGCCCCGGGTAGATGAAAACGGCAAGATTAGCCGTCCGCGTAAAAACCTTGTTTGAAAAGAATATCTCTGGTCGGACGGAATGAAGCATTCATTCGTTAGAACGGGATTTGGTGGCCTTTTGTCCGAGAAATGATTCCCTCATTGTTTGACATTTGCTCGCGGACGATGTTTTGGAACCGGAACCTATTTCTACCGACCGGTAGCCGCTACACGGCTGGGATATGGAATTAATTTGATTAAACGATCATTTATTCAAACCTCCGGGGTTTCTCCGCCTTAGAAGAAAAAGCGTTAAGAAAACCGGAGCAATGGAGCGTTAAAAAATTTTCCCTGTCCGACGACCAGCGGGAGGAGTTTGGAAAATTTTAGCGAAATGAAACCGGCTTTTAGCTTTTTATTCTTCAGCGGCGGCTCTTTTTAGTTCCTTTTTCCAGCTGTAGGGAAAAAGGAAAAGCCCGTCCGGCTGGAGGACAAACCAAATTTTGGAACCAAACAACATCGCGCGGCCTTTCGTCCGAAAACCGATTTTCTCACTGTTCGGTATTTCCTCGCTGACGATGTCTCGGAAACCAAAAAACTGCTGCCGCCATGCGGCTGGGATGCAAAAAATATCGTTTTTTACGCCATAGCCCTCCATTTCATTACGGACTATGCTTTCACCTGATGGGGCTTCGCCCCTTGCCGGGTGCAATGATTGGAGTAATGCTCCGGAGGGTTAGGATTTCAATAAAACAGGAGATCAGATCCCAAAATAAATTCGTGATTACTTGATTTTTAGGTGTTTAACTTTTGGGGGATACCCTAAATAGTGTTTTTTCTATGCTGTTTTTCTCCGATTACTAAATATCTTGTATAGTTCGAACCAGATGATGCTGGAGAAGCCGGCACCCACACTGAATAGCGCTTCGTTCAAACTGATTTTTTCAAACTGGAAGAGTTTCAATAAGAACGGTACATTCAGTGTTAAAATCAGGAAAAAAGCGGCACCACCAACGACGTATTTGACCGTTTTGTTGGGGGTCAGAAGTATTTGAAAGATATTCCTTGTCCATGATCGGTTTGAGATGATAACGGCAATATTAGCGGCGATTAGTGTTGCAAAAGCCAATGCGCGGTCTTCTCCTTCGGAGTAGCCCATTTTTAGGCCGAAGAAATATACCGCAAAAACAATAAGCAAAATTCCGATTCCCTGCGAACAACTCAACCAAATCTTTTTAGCTCCGAAGAATGGTTCGTTAATATCTTTAGGTGGACGGCTCATTACATTTTTCTCTTCCTCTTCGGCTTCGAAGATAATGGAACATGCCGGGTCGATAATTAATTCGAGGAACACAATATGAACCGGCCAAAGAAGTAAAGGCAGATCGGCAAAGAATACGGGGATTAGTGATAATCCGGCAATGGGAACGTGGATGGCAAAAATATAACTCAATGCTTTTTGAAGGTTGTCGAAAATACGACGACCCATTTTTACCGCACCAACAATGGAGGCAAAATTGTCGTCCATAAGAACCAGCGAAGAAGCTTCACGGGCTACATCTGTACCTTTATCGCCCATGGCAATTCCGATGTGGGCAGCTTTGAGGGCAGGGGCATCATTCACCCCATCGCCGGTCATGGCCACCACTTCATTGTTGCGTTTCAGCGCATTTACAATCTTTAGTTTTTGTTCGGGAACGACTCTCGCAAATACATTTACGTCTTTAATCCGGGCGCAAAGTTCTTCTTCCGACATTTCTTTTAATTCAGGTCCACTAATGGCTACCTGATGATTTTTCAATCCGATTTCACGGGCAATATTCATAGCGGTTACCGGATAGTCGCCGGTAATCATGATTACCCGGATTCCAGCCTGATAACACTCCCGGACAGCTTCCGGAACGGTATCGCGGATTGGATCAGATAGGGCGATTAATCCTACAAATTCGAAATCGAAATCGTGTTGTATTTCCGGCAAGTTGGCCTGGTTTACAAAGGCTTTGGCCACTCCTAAAACGCGTAATCCTTGCGAAGCCAGTTCTGCAACTGCTTTTGCCATGGCCGTTTTTCGATCGTCAGGTAAGTGACAAAGATCAAAGATCGCTTCGGGTGCGCCTTTGGTTGCAATGGTTCGTTGTGTATGTTCGGCATCGGTAAATACCCGTGACATGGCCAGCATATCTTTTGATAACGGGTACTCTTTTACCATCTTCCAGTCGATATGAATATGATCGGTGTTCTTTAGATAGATGTCTCCCATGTTGGTAATGGCACGTTCCATGGGGTCGAACGGATTGGTTTGGCTCGATAATATTCCGTATTCGATGATCTCGTGAAATTCTTCAGGAAAAATGGTTTGCTGGTCAGCGTCAAAAAAATCGGTTCCGTTGAATAAACGGGTAACGGTCATTTTGTTTTGGGTAAGAGTTCCTGTTTTGTCGGTACATAAAACTGTTGCAGAACCAAGTGTTTCAACTGCGGCCGGTTTGCGTGTAAGTACATTTTTCTTCGACATTCGCCATGCCCCAAGAGCCATGAAAATGGTAAGTACTACCGGAAATTCTTCGGGCAACATAGCCATAGCCAGAGTTATACCAGCTAAAAATCCTTTTAGCAGATCGCCGCGGGTTAGGGTAAAAACAAGAATGACAACGGCACAAAGTATAATTCCGAAAATTGCCAGCCGTTTTACCAGAACAGCCATTTCCCGTTTTAATTTGGTTGGTTCTTCTTCTACTGATTCAAGAGCTTTTCCAATTTTTCCGATTTCAGTGTTCGAACCGATTGCTGTTACTTTGACAATTCCATTTCCCTGAACAATCATTGATCCGGAATATACAAAAGGCAGATCATCGCCTCCGGGCTGCGTATTTACATCAGTCTCATTCCATTCTGTTTTGCGTACCGGAACCGATTCTCCGGTTAGCAGCGATTCGTCGGCCAACAAGTTAACCGAATACAATACGGTTGCGTCGGCCGGAACACGGTCGCCTTCCTGTAAAATTATCAGGTCGTCGGTGACCACTTCGCGACCGGCTATTCTTCGTTCAACACCTTCCCTGATTACCAGCGCACGCGGACTTGCCAGATCTTTCAGTGCATTTAGCGCGTTTTCAGTTTTCTTTTCCTGATAGAATTCAATTCCCATGATTACGAAAACGAATCCCAAAAGCATGATTCCTTCCTGAATATCACCCAGCACGAGATATAAAGTTCCGCAGGCAACTAGTAACAGAAACATGGGTTCTTTTATTACGCCCCAGGCTAATGCCAGAATGTTTTTGGGCTTTGATGAAGGCAACTCGTTGTAGCCTTCCTGTCTGATTTTCTCTTTTACAGTTTCCTCATTTAATCCCTGGAACTTTTCGGATTTTAAATCGAGATTCATGGTAATGATTTATGATTATAAAATTGATTAGAAAATGCTAACTATTTGGTCAAATTTTTAGGATTTCAGGAAGACCTTTTCGAGCAACATCGCGAGCAGGCTAACTTCGGTATGATCCAATTTGCGGGTGATTAATTCGGCCATTTGCTTGTGTGCAAAATCGTGAGTGTGGTTAATCAGTTTTCCTTTAACGGTAAGGTGCAGATGGGCACTTCGGCGATCTTCATCTGATTTTACCCGATACAGGAAATCTTTTTCAATTAACTTATCGATAGCTACTTTGACGGTTGGTTTGGTTAAACGTAATTCGGCGGCCAACTCAGTCATGTTGGGATTTCCCATCTGACTGATCGTTTCCAAATAGTTCATTTGAGTTAAGGTTAGTTCCTTAAAATCGAATTGTTCTTTGGCTGCTTCTTCCATGTGACCGATTTCGCGCGAAAGTTTCGCAATCGATTCAACCAACTTTTCCATGCATCAAATATAGTTAGTATTTACTAACAATATTTAGTTGGACGTAGAAAATTTCGGATTTATAAAAACTGAGTGCTTTTTGTATCTTCGTTGCAGATGAAAACATTTCAGGAAATACTACTTCAGAGCGACTTTACCCGCGAAGACCTGGTTGCGCTGTTGAGTGCAGAAGGGGAGGAGCGTCAGCAACTGTTTCAAGAGGCACAGACTGTTAAGTTGCAAACGATTGGTAATAAAGTGTATTTCCGTGGATTGATTGAATTTTCGAATATTTGTGCTAAAGATTGTTTGTATTGCGGAATTCGTAAGAGTAATGAAAAGGTAGTTCGCTATGCTGTTCCCGATAATCAGATCCTGGATGCTTGCCGGTTTGCCTGGCATAATCGGTTTGGTTCTGTGGTATTGCAGTCGGGCGAATTGAGTTCTCCGGAATTTGTTCAGCGCGTTGATTTGTTGCTTCGAAAGATAAAAGAGCTGTCGAACGGTGAATTGGGGATTACGCTCTCGTGTGGAGAGCAGACCACTGAAACGTATCGCCAATGGCGCGAAAGTGGTGCACATCGTTACCTGCTTCGCATGGAAAGTTCAAATCCGGAACTGTATCGCAAAATTCATCCGGACAATGGGTTTCATCGTTATGATCGACGGCTTCAGGCGCTTCAGGATTTGAAAGCTACCGGTTATCAGCTTGGAACCGGTGTTATGATCGGATTGCCATTTCAAACTACTGAAGATCTGGCGGATGATTTATTGTTTTTTAAGAAAATGGATGTCGCGATGGTTGGAATGGGACCTTATATTGAGCATGAGGATACTCCGTTGTATCGCTATCGAAATCTTTTGAAATCAAAATCGGAACGTTTGGATCTGGCTCTGAAAATGGTAGCAAGTCTGCGATTGCTGATGCCGGATATTAATATTGCTGCGGCCACAGCTCTTCAGGCTATTGATCCGACCGGACGCGAAAAAGCGCTAACGATTGGTGCAAATATCCTGATGCCTAATCTTACCCCAACTGCCTACCGAAAAGAATATCAGCTCTATGAAGATAAACCGTGTTTGGACGAAGATGCTGAATTGTGCCGAAATTGTTTGGAAGCCCGAATAGAATTGGCTGGTTGTGAGATTGGATATGGAGAATGGGGCGACTCGAAACATTTTTTGAAAAAGAATTAGTCATCCGTTCTGTTCTGGTTTTTTTTGTTGGAAAAATGGATTTATCAAAAATAGTTTACTTATTTTTATCCATCATAAACCTAACAAATCACTGCTAATGAAACCTAACAGAAGAGATTTTCTTAAATCGGCATCGGTATTCTCTGCTGGTGCTTTTTTCATTCCAAGTTTATTAAGTTGTTCCCCGTCGAACCGTTTAAATATCGCCGTTATTGGTGTTGGCGGACAGGGAAAGTCGAACTGGAGCAAGCTAATTAATCAGAAAGATCCGAAGTGGAACGAGAATATTGTTGCGCTTTGTGATGTCGATGATAATCAGACTGCTGAAGCTTATAAGACCATGCCAAAGGCCAAACGGTTTAAAGATTATCGGGTTATGTTCGACCAGATGCACAAGGAGATTGATGCAGTGATGGTTTGTACTCCCGATCATTCACATTTTCCGGCAGCAATGGCAGCCATGCAATTAGGAAAACATGTAATCGTGGAAAAACCTCTTGCTCACAATATCTGGCAGTTACGAACATTACAAAAGGCAGCAAAACGTTACAATGTGATTACGCAAATGGCTAATCAGGGACATGCCACCAATGGTATTCGTCAGGTAAAAGAATGGTACGAAGCTGGTCTCTTAGGTAATGTTACTGAGGTGATTGCCTGGTTTGATGGTCCTACTTTTGGCAAAGGAAAGTATTTCGACAAACCGGATACATTTCCACCGGTAGCGCAAGCTGTTCCGGAATACCTCGACTGGAATTTATGGTTAGGGCCAGCAGCAAATCGTCCGTACAACGGAGTTTATACTCCCAGAACATGGCGGAGCTGGTTCGATTTTGGAAATGGGGAACTGGGTGACTGGTGTTGCCATACCCTCGATGCTCCTTTCTGGTCGCTCGACTTAGGAATGCCAACGGTTGTTGAAGCTGAATTTAAATCTCCGGTTCCTGATACCGGATTTGTTTCTGATCAGGCAATTATCCGATGGGATTTTCCTGCGCGGGGTAATAAACCGCCGGTGACCATGCGTTGGTATGAAGGTGGTTTAAAACCCGAAAATCGACCGGAATGGAATCTGGAAAAATTGCCTAAAAGTGGATTGATTATGGTTGGCGATAAACAATGTCTGAAGACTGGAGAACGTCCCAATAACCCACGTTTGCTGATGAAAGATGAGGAATGGAAAGCCTATCAAAGTCAGTTGCCTGCACAAACAATTCCAAGGGTTTTTGAGGAAAATCCGCAGCGCGAATGGGTCGAAGCCATTAAAAATGGAACTGTTCCCGGCTCGAACTTCGATTATGCTACGCGATTGGTGGAGATGTCGCTTACCGGTGTATTGGCTCAGCGGTTTAATACCCGTATCGAGTATGATGCAAAAGCAATGAAAGTGACTAATCATCCGGAGCTGGATGCCTACCTCAAAGAACCCATGCGCGAAGGATTCTCGTATGGCGAAGACCTTTGGACGTGAGATAAGATCTTGTTTTAAAGATAAAACTTTCGGAATTTTGGATTCCTGAATATTTTAAGAGAGGGTTTCACTTTGACGTGAAACCCTCTCTGTTATAATTCAACTCTAGTCTATGAAAACTAAATTAGTAAGTGTTTTAGTATTGGTAATATTGGGCTTAAATGCCAACTGCCAGATATACAGTAAGGCGGCTGTATATGTTTATAAATATTCAATCCTTAGTAAGAATAAATCAATAACTGGAAAACTTTATTTGGGGTGTTTGGGGAAGCCTTGGCCAGACAAAATACATAAACAAATGGCAATTATCTGGACAACCGAATTAAAAGAATTATCTCAACGGATTTATAACACTGGAGTAATTGAAACTAAAGAGCGAATTTGGATGCATCCACCCAGAGATGGCGTTTTTAGCGTTTTGGAATATTCTCCGTTCCCGGAAATCCGATTCCCTGCGAATTTAAAAAAGAAGTGGAGTATGAGCCTTGCGTTGGGAAAATATTGGGAAAATAAAGAGTATGGTATAGCTGCCGATGATACTTTAAGATACACTTATGAGGTAAAAGACAAGAAACTAGTCGCACCAATTTTTTCATCAAATAAGATCGAGTGTTTTCAAATTTATGCAGCAAGCACCAACTTGAAATGCACAACAAGCTTTACAGGATTTTTTGATCCTAAATTTGGCTTCATTCAAATGATTTTCAGGAATATTGATAACACAATAATAGAGCTAGACCTTATGAGTATTGATGATTGGTCACAATATACCAGTGGCAATCTTCTTTTTCACATACCTGAAATTCCTAAAAATGGAACTTACTAGTGGAATTCCTGAATTTTGTCTTTACGGAAGTAATTTGTTGGCATTTAGGATCCCCCATTGATCTATACAAAGATTAACTGAACTAAAACATAAATTGGCAATAGTACAATCAATGAGAATTTAAACATATATCCGAAGAAGCCAGGCATTTTAATTCCACTTTCTTCAGCAATTGATTTTACCATAAAGTTTGGTCCGTTGCCAATGTAAGTCATTGATCCAAAGAATACCGCTCCTACGCAAATTGCTTTTAGCAGCACTTCCGGTATTCCGGCAATCATTGGTAATCCGGATAGTGAGTCAGGTAATCCGCTGGCAACCAATCCGCGAGCTAAGTCATATAATGCCACTGCTGTTGGAGTATTGTCCAGAAACGAACTTAACGCTCCGGTAGAATATAGAAATTGCCAGGGAGCGGTTAGTCCGAAAGAGGATGCATTTTTTGCCAGCCATATCAATGACGGAGCCATTGTTATAAATATCCCCAGAAAAAGGTAGGCTACTTCAATAATAGGAGCCCAGGAGAACTTATTGTCTTTTCGAACTTTTTGTTTGGTGAAATATAACGACAATGCGGTAAGTACAATCAATACCATTTCACGCAGAAATTTCAATCCGATTGGAGCATGTTCCTCGCCCATTTGAGGAATTGTTCCTTTGTTAATGAAGGCAACGGCCAGAACAACACCAGCCAAAAACAGGAAGTTGATGTTCCCGGTCACCCGCATTGGCTTTATTTTACGGTTGTCAGCCAATATATTAATTCGGTCTTCTTTTTTATAGTAATAACGGTCAACAACGAAATAAATCAACAGTAATAGTACACCGGTAAAGGCCCATTCCGGAAGTAAGCTAAAGAACCATGAAAAACCGACTCCGCGCAGGTAAATCACAAACAGTGGGGGGTCTCCGAGTGGAGTTAAAAGCCCGCCACAGTTGGCTATTGCAGCAATGAAAAACAATATCGTATGAGTCGTATATTTACGTTCCTGATTGGTGGCAATTACCGGACGAATCAAAAGCATGGCTGCTCCTGTTGTTCCCATGACAGAGGCCAGAATGTAACCGATTCCCAGGAACAAAGTGTTGTTTAGAGGTTTGGCTTTGATGTCACCTGAAATATGAATGCCACCAGTAATGACAAATAAAGCTCCCAGCAGAACGATAAACGGGACATAGTCGTGAATGACTGTCTCCGTCAGATTCTTCGAGAGTCCGTTCGCTAACATATAAACGATCACTGGCAAGCTAAACAGCAAGGAAATGATCAGTTTATTCCGGTTGTGTTCCCACCACTTTTCAGCGACCAATGGTCCAATTGCAATGGCAAGGAGCATAAATATAAACGGGAGCGAAGTCCACAACGGAATGTTAAAAAGTTGATCCATTTTTTCAGTTTAGTGCTATTGTTTGCTTTCCCATATTTGGATTCAGAATCCCTGAGAAAGGAGCCGATTACAAATCATCTACTGCAGTTTTGCGGCAGATTAATATTTATCGAACCGAAGCCCGAGTGTAAGTCCGATCCATCCTTTGGCGGTGTGGCTATCTCCTACATGTGAATATTGATCGTATGGGGGAAACGTACTTTCGAACTGATGAGCATAACTTACTTTGTTCTCTGCAATATTTAGATTGAGACTTGGGCCACCAAAGAAGCTCAGTTTTTCGCCAATGCGTTTGCTGTAAAGAAGTTTGATCTGTTGTAGGTTGTTAAAATTGTCGGTCCAGATTTCACTTTCATTGACGTGGTATATCATGTATTCCAGATTTAAGGAATGCTTTTCCTGCCGGATCAGAGGAGCTCCAACGCCAACGCCGAAAGCCCATTTGTAATGCTCGGCAAGAAATTGAGTCCCGATACCAAACATTCCATAAACCGATTTTATTCCAACCTTGGCTTCTGCTTGTAGGTTTAAGCCTTCGCTAACCGACATCTCGAATGCCCGGTAGTAACTTTTTGCCCCGGTTGGGGTCGTTTGTGCAAAGCTGGATACGGTAAGTAAACAGATTGCAGTAAGTGCCAGGAAATGCTTTGCTGTTTTCATGATCGTTAATTTTCCTTGTTAAACACGGTATAGGTTGTTCCTTACAATGATAAACATTTTTTGCTCAAAAGATAGTGGCTTTTATACCTATTGCCTGTGTTTTCTTATCCGACAATCTTTTTCCCGTGTAGTTCAGTGACTCCAGTATATTCAGCGATTTGTTCACGGTTTGCAGGAAGTACTTTCCCGGCAGCAATAATCTTGATTTTTCGGTTGGACAGATCGTTCATTTCCTTGAGAACAATTCGGCCTTCCCATGCTGTAGCTTTTCCGCCGGAAGTCAGAACCCGCGTAATTCCTTCAATTGTATTTAATCCTTCAAAGGATTTTAGAGGATCTGGAGTATAGTCGATTGCTTTGTGGAAGGTAACTTCCAGCGGTTGTACTTTCCGGGCCAGCAGTTGAGTGTTGATAAGGTCTATACTATTTTCTTCAGTAAGCAATCCAAACACCACTCCGGCAACTCCAAGTTGCTTAAAGAGTTCTATCTCCTGTTCCATTTGTTGTATTTCGGCTTCGGAATAAACAAAATTTCCACCCCGGGGACGAACCATTGCCATTATCGGAATGCTTAGCTGTTCGAGGCATTGCCGGGTTAGTTCTTCAGAAGGGCTTAATCCGTCCTGATCGAGAGCCGAACATAGCTCAATTCGGTTAGCTCCGGCCTGTTGTGCAGCTAATGCTTCTTCAAGCGTTTCAACGCAGGCTTCAAGAATAAGCGGTGATTTTATAGTTGTCATACTAAAAAAGTGTTTGTTTATTCGGATTGTGGGTGTGTTCAAGTTCCAGTAGCCATTTTTTTCGCCAGATTCCTCCGGCGTACCCAGTAAGTTTATTCCCTGCTCCAATTACCCGGTGACAGGGAATAACAATGGCAAGAGGATTTCGTCCATTGGTAGTTCCTACAGCTCGAACAGCTTTCGGATCTCCCAGTCGGATGGCTAGTTCCATATAGGTAATGGTTTCACCATAGGGAATTTTCAGTAATTCATTCCATACTTTCTTCTGGAAATCGGTTCCTTCCGGATTTAAAGGCAAATCAAATGTGCAGCGCTTTCCGCCGAAGTAATTCAATAATTGTTCTTTGCAGGTATTCAGGATCTCACAAGGATTATCTTTCGGAACGGCTGTTTCAGCGAATGAAATGCTGGTAATAAAATGTCCATCTGAAGTCATATTCAGATATCCCAACGGACAGTTTAATGATAGGTGGTAATCCATGCCTCAAAAGTAAGGAAACAACTTATTTGTTTGCTATGATTTTTACTAAGAGATCAAATGCAGGGTTGGCCATTTCGCCATGATTAAACCCATCGAGTTCGAAAAGGGTGGTTTGTTTATGACCCGCAATTTTCATCATCCGGTACATATATGCATTTTCTTCGTAACGGCCCAGCATTTCCAATTCACGGTCGCCGGTAATTAAGTACAGTGGAGGAGCATCGGCGCGAACATGAAAAAGTGGAGCATATTCGTCGATGAGTGGTTGGGTGTCCGGCATTCCTCGTTCCTTTCGGGAAACAAAGTGGGTGATCATTTGTCCGCTAAACGGAACCAGTTTTTGAATGGAATTGGCATCAATTCCGTAGGTAGCCAGATAATGTTTGTCGAGCCCAATCATACAGGTCAGATAGGCTCCGGCTGAGTGTCCCGAAACAATGATCTTTTTAGGATCACCTCCGTATTTTTGAATGTTTTTGAAAACCCAGGCTACAGCAGCTGCCGCATCGTCGATAAATGCCGGGGTTTTAACTTTGGGACTTAGTCGGTAATTAACGGCTACAACAGCTATTTTTTTG
>Ga0302286_10001158_pt1 | contig 19973 bp, 11 predicted proteins | sample III_Fen_E2_3_FD_198765 | JGI IMG/M metagenome (GOLD analysis project Ga0302286, IMG submission 198765) | Peat permafrost microbial communities from Stordalen Mire near Abisko, Sweden - III_Fen_E2_3 | ecosystem: Environmental > Terrestrial > Soil > Wetlands > Permafrost | place: Sweden: Abisko...
AGGGGTGCTTATTCTGAATTTTTTGCATAATATCTTCATCATCCTTTCATTGTTATCCTTCCCCCGTGCGGCATCAAAAGACTTCTGGAAAGAGCTGGAACCAAGACCAAGTTTTTTCAGTTTAACAATCTGACGATCGCGTATTAACCGAAGATAATACATGATCGTTTCGTCGCTGGAGATCAGGTGACTGGCTACCTCTTCTGAAAATTTTGCTCCCCGCATATTTTGCTGAAGCAAATCCCAGATTGTATCCTGGGCGGCACTTTTCTGCCTTGATTCCAATATCATTGCGAGGACCTTGTCCAATAAATACAGCTTGGATGGTTCGCATGCTACGACAGGTGCAAAAGCTGCATAAATATCTTTGAATGTCCATTTAACCGGTTTCACGGCTGAGACATCAATATTCCAGGAATCATCCATCTTGCCATCGCCATCTACGTCGACCGTCATCCGATCCATTATTCCATCTTTGTTTGTGTCGATCCAGTTGTAATTCATATCGGTTTTCAGGTCGCCATCAAAATCTACATTGATCCAGGTTTTACTGCTGTTTTTAATATGAATCCGATGATCGGCAGGGTTGAAATAATACTCATTTGGGCCAGTTGGATGAAGTACCAACTCGTAACGTTTGTTAAAAGGACCGCAATCAGGTCCGCCGATTTGCGGCATAAAAAACCCGGGTTCATTAAAGCCGGCAGCCAAAACTCCTTCCCAATGATCGATGGTGTCTTTTGCCCTGTTCCAGGCCCTGTTCAGGTCGTTTTCGTTCCATGCAAGTAAAACACGGGACCAGGTGACATTTTTAACAAAATCTGTGGCAAGCGATCTTTTGAGGATTGGTTCGGTAGGAATTCCTCGTATCGTGAGGACTTCGCTATGTTCCTTATCGAGGTGAAGATTGAAATCACTTTCTTTGTTTTTTTCAGCATTCCAGCAAGGCGCACAGGCCGTGACAGACACGTCGAAATCGCGTGGCTGTTCGGTGGTAGCCTGGTTTTTTGCATCAAAGCTCCAGCGCAGGTACTTAATCAGATCGCCTTTCCCTTCAATGCGTATCGTTTCTTCGGTTACACCATCCTTGTCACGATCGAAAAAAAGAAACGGATTTTCGAAATTAGACATCCAGGTATTTGAACCCGGTTTCAGGTAAAAGAAAGCGAATGATTCGTCCCCGCCAAAGTGAGAATTGTACTGGCATGCCAATTGAGTATACCGATAATCGACCGTGTACCAAAGGAGATTGTCATCACCGTCATCCCTGCTCCACCAAACGGAAAGACCAGTATCATTCCCACCGTAGGAGAATATCCCCATTTGATCTGCATCCTGGTCTCCGTCAAGATCTTCGTAATCCACTACCGCATCCACTATCCCGTCGGCATTCCAATCAACTACATACAGATCGCTGTCAAGATCAGGTTCCCCACCCATCATCAGGTCGTTATCTTCATCAATCACACGAACCAATATTGGCCTCTTGCTGGCAGAATGACGGGGGTCAATATCAATAAACCAAACCTCCTCAGGTTTGCCGTCTCCGTTGCGATCAACATAATGTCGTTTACCAGGTATATCTTCTTTGACCTTTTTCACCATGGCAGGATCCAAACGTACCGCATCCCCAAAAACCCTTTCAAAGGCTTGCTGTTGGGAGAGGTTTCTTGCAAGAGGCTGAGCCGAAGCTTCCAAAAATATTGTGCCAGCCAACAATAACAAAAAAGTAATCATCCTGATCGTTGCCATTTGTGATTTTCTCCTATTCTGTCAAAGTGAATTAGTTTTTTCTAAACATTTGATGTTTTTTTCTGAAGCCATCTTTGATGATCTTATATTTTGCAGAAGATTTAACCGGATCCTGATGACAGAATATCAAGACTCCGTCTGCACATTCCATTCCGCTGGTCAGTACCTCTTTCACGTATTCAGGCGTGGTAGCACCCAAACTGGTGTGAGCTGATGCATAAATATCCAGAATAATCGGGAAATCAGGATTGCCGACCATCTTACGCAGCCTGGTTATTTCATTCTTTACCTGGGTAGCATCCTGCAAATTCTTCCCCATGGATTCAGCACGATACGGATACAAAATACCATCAAGTAAAGGGACATAGTTGGCAACGACTGAGTCAGTTGTTTGTTTGTAATAGCAACAGGGGATAAAAGCAAGTTTGGGATTGATGGCACGTGCCGTATCCAATATTTTTTTCAAATATACAGGTGTAAAAAATTTCAGATTGTGGACGAAATCATCAATGCTCCAGACAACCAGGTTTGGTTCGGTCAAACTCAGGGTTGCTATTTCAGCAGCCCATCGCCCGTAATCAAGACAAAATGGGTCGGAGGAATTTTTATGGATTGGCTTGGATTCAGAAGGTGGGACAATGGTGACCCATACTTTTAATTTAGCCTTGCGTGCCAATGGAAGAAATTCCTTTAGGTCGTCCCAGTCGTAGGGATGTCCCCAGATAAGCCAGTGATAGGTATTTGCGTGAATGTCTTTTAGTTCGGAAAGCAACCGGTGCATATCCACCCTCCCATTTTCCTGGCGAGGGGGATTCCCATAAGTTCCAAGGGTTCCATAAGTTATTTTATAGGTAATATTTCCGAAGGTTGTCTTGTCCTGTGAAAAGGCAAAACTCTGACAAGTGAAAATAAGTAGAATCAGGATTTTTAATATTCTTTCCATAATTTTCTGAATGATTTATCAATTTTTAAAATAGGTGCTTGGCGAAAATAATATTCAGTCAAAATGAATCTTTCAGCTGTTTTTTGTATTCTGATTGCATTTTTACGGTGAAAAGGATTAGTCCGGATGATGGACTAATCCTTTTACATGTGTCAAATAATCAAGCAGCTCTATTGAGTTATTGTAAAGGTAATTTCTTTGATAACTTCTTTGGTTTCTTCAATTGAATTATTTGAGCCAACGAAAACCGCTTTAAAAGTGCCCGGTGCTGCATATGTGTAATTGAAAAGGGATAGTGGGGCAGCGGTAATACCTACTTTTATTGTAGTAGACAAATCCGGTCCGAGGTTAACTGATTCAAGATTAACGGGTGTACTTACTGCCCAATTTTCACACAAGGGATCGTTGTCAGGGCTTGCAGGATCAAAAGCTGCATATGGTTTGTATACAGCTGTTGCAATATATGAGGAGCTCTGCGGATCGTATATTGGATTGGCCGGATTGTAAATGGGAAGGGTAGGGTCGTACTTAGACAAACCGGCATACCGATATTCGTTGCCCCAAAGTGTTAATCTGGTGGCGCTTACTGAAGATTGGGCAGGATTGCTTACAGGGCTTCCGTCTACGATCCTGAAACCGACAGTTAACTGATCTGCCAGGGTTAGGGTTATCGGTGTCGTGCTGGAAGTATTGGCAAGTGTTGCAATACTTTTGATCGCAAAATTCTGGATAAACCATTGGCGCGCCAGGCCATTTGTTGCCTGAGGTTTTGTTAAGTACTTAAACGCAATATAAATAGGTTTTCCCGTAATAGCCAAATCTGAAATATCCTGTTTCCCTGAAGCCAATAATGTGGCCGAAGTGCCTAAGGCAAACCTGCTTGTAATGTCCGTCCAGGTAGCTGTCTTTACTTTAGCCAGGCTACTGTAATCGCCATTAAAGTCGGTTGATGCTAAAATGGAAAGTTGATTGGCTTGTGTCGTACCAGCTTGTACGCTGCTTGAAAATTCCATGGTAGCTCCGGCGCCCTTCACATCTATTATTCGTCCTCCCTTAAAGGTATAATCCTTGAGTGTTTCGCCCGAATAAAATGAAATGACGTGTGCATTGCCTGTAAGATTAAAATTGATGAGCTGTCCGGCTTTATAGGTAAGAACGTCTGTTTTTACATCAAAATCCGGTGTGTCAAGTTTTACCAACTGTTTGTTACAGGAGACCATCAGAAGTACACCCAATAACAGATTAAAATATTTGATTTTCATGTGTTTATATTTTTTTTAACGGCCAAATGGAATAGCCACCTAATCATTTCCGGTTGGTGTGATTATGGTCTTATGGCTATTTCATGAGTAATTAATTTTATTATTAAGTCCGTAATTGCGGGATGAAACCCTCCTATGTTTTTCATCTTTTTTGGCAGGTTTCTGCTTGTGAGGGCTCCGCATTCATTTTTTTAATGAAGAATAATTACCAACCCGGGTTCTGTATGATCGCCCGATTTGCGATGCATTCGTTTGCAGGTATTGGCATCAGCAGATCCCTCGAGCTTACATTGGTGTAGTACTTAACCAGCAGGGCAGAGTTCGGTATTGCAGGTGCTTCTGACGCAAATTTATTTCCCATTTCCTGGTTAACCTGAAGGAATATTCCCCAACGCAATAAATCGGCTTTTCTAAAGCATTCCAAATTGAGTTCCCTCATTCTCTCATCCTGAATAAGACCAAGGAAGCTTTCTTTCGATGCCGTTTGTGCAGTTGTTAAGTTCGCATCGGTTTTAGCGTAAATTGTTGCAATTGCAGTTGCCCCGGTTCCACTACCACCACTGATAGTTATTGTTGGTGCAGACGTGTACTGACCTTCCTGGAAATAAGTAATACCTGTCACATCACGGCTCAAATTAATGGCAGTAACTACTCCGCCTGATATTGTAGCTGTTCCAGTAGCAGTATTGGTTACAACGTCTGTCCCGACCCCAGTCGAAAAAGTCACGGTTGGTGCAGTTTTGTATCCGGTACCTTTATTGGTTATTGTAATGGATTTAACGCCTGTTGACCAAGCCCTTTGCCTTACCAGGTTAACAGCTGCAATAGCTGCCGGGGTAGGTCCGTTATTAACCTCATTCTCGGCTTCTGCGTACATGAGCAAGATATCACTGAACCTTAATAGCGGGTTGTTTTGAGGCGTAGTATTGATCGATTTTGGCAGGACTGTTTCATATTCCCTTCTGAATTTAGCAGGATAGAGTTGAAATTTAGTTGCCTGGTTCGGTGCGACAGGTGCATTGACCATTACTTTATCACCATTCTTTGCTGTGGCGGCACTGCTGTAATTGAAGTGGGCAATGCACCACCATTTCCGGTTGTCTCCCGGTTCAAAAACATCATACAGTTTTGATGTGATGGTCACGTATCCAACACTGGTGCCGTGTGTTGCATTTGACACAGGCCCGTTGATCCATCCGTTGTTTCCGGCTTCGAGGAATTGGGTTGAGTTATTGCCCCAGAATTCTACTTCCCAAATGCTCTCTTTTATATCATATTTATCCTGTGCAATGTTTATGAAAATCTGTGGATAGCTCGCATTTAAGGAATGTCCTGCCACAGCATCGTCTATCACCATTTTTGCCCATTTGCTGGCCTCTGCATATCGGGTTTTATCCCTTAGCGGTTCGCCTGCCATCGTTAAATTTACACGGGCCAATATGCCCCGAACGGCAGATTTACTAACAGCACCGGAATAGCCAAGCGTCGTAATATTGGATACCAACGGCTCTGCCGCTTCCATGTCTTTTAATATCTGAGCATAAACTTCTTTCAAACTGGCCCTGGGTATATCCACTTTGACGATCGATGAGGTAGGCTCAACTTTCAGTGGAACCCCACCAAAATAGGTTGCCAATTGAAAATAAAAATAACCTCTCAGGAATAACATTTCACCCCGTACGACATCCCTTTTGGCCTGAGGAATAGCAGGATTTTTATCAACGTTTGCCAATACCACGTTGGCGCGGTTAATTCCATCATAAAGTGTTGTCCAGAATCCTGTTACATAGGTATCTGCTGAGTTATAAAAATAATTGAACGGTCCGGTAGTCATGGAGACCCTGTTCATATATGCCTCATCAGCATGCAAGGCCAAAAGATAATTGCCATATCCGGTGATCGGCCCGGGTCCCAAAACATTGTATACAGCACTACGGGCATAATTCAACTGATCTTCGGTGGTGTAATAATTGCCGGGATTAAGAAAATCCTTGGGTGTTGTATCCAGAAATTTATGACAAGAGCTCAGTCCCATTAACGAAAGCAAAATGAGTGAGTAATATATTCTTTTCATTTTATTTGAATTTAATTTTGTTACTATCATTAAAAAGATGCTTTTATACCAAATACAACAGTTGGGGATTTGGGATAAGAAGAGTAATCATAACCGGGTGTAAGTACATCACCGCGTGTCGACACCTCAGGATCCATACCCGAATAGTTTGTCCAGGTTGCCAGATTTTGGGCCGAGACATTCAGGCTTACATTACTCATGTTCAATTTTTTAATGTAGCGGGAAGGAACAAAATAACTTAAAGAAACAGTTTTCAGACGCAGGTATGATCCGTCTTCCACCACTCTTGATGAATGGAACCCGACAGGGCCCTGTCCTCTTGTGCGATAATTGGCATTGGTTTGATTTTCAGGAGACCAGCGGTTAGCATAGCTGGCAAACTGGTTGATGTTGGTATAGTTATTGCTATTTCCCTCCAGCAAAAGCCGGTTGGCATTATAAATATCATTCCCATAAGACCATTGAAAGAATACATTCAACTCAAATCCCTTATAAGAAAAATTATTTGAAAAACCTCCTGTATGGATAGGCTGTCCCCTGCCGATGAAGGTCACATCCGCATTGGTCATTGTTCCGTCTCCGTTCAGGTCTTTGTACTTAATATCTCCGGGCTGGATGGTATTTCTCACTGCACCATTGCCTGCTACTTCAGGCTTAAGTACATACACTCCGGGGGAAGGAGAGTTAAAATCTGAATATTGGTAATTTCCTTCCCATACATATCCAATCATCATACCGGTAGGTTTTCCTATTTCTGCAAGGTACAATGGCTGGCCAAACTGAGATACATAAGAAACAGCAGTACCCAAATTTTGCTGGCCACTTGTCAGCGCCATCACCATATTTTTGTTAAAACTTATGTTAAAATTTGTTTGCCATTTAAACTTTGAAGTATTGATATTAAAAGTATTCAAAGTAAATTCCATCCCATCATTTCTCAATTCCCCGATGTTCTTAACCGCATTGGCGAATCCTGTGGTCGGTGGCAACAAAGCTCTTAAAAGAAGATCTGAAGTAGTTTTCCTATATAGGTCAAATTCAAATTTAATACGATCCTTTAATAAGCCGAGTTCGTAGCCAAGATCCAGTGTCTTAACGGTTTCCCATTTTAAATCTACGTTACCCACATTGCTGACATATACCCCTCCAACCGGTGAAGAGTTATTAAAAGCATAACCCTGGGTCGTATTGTTAAACGTTAAACTGGGGGAATAATCAAAGTCCCCGATTCGGTTATTACCAGTTGTTCCGTAACCCATCCTCAGTTTTGATGTTGAAATAACAGGAAGCGCTTTGGCGAAGAATGCTTCACGTTGCATGTTCCAGGCTACTGCAGCAGATGGAAAATACCCCCAGTTTTGAGGGAATTTTGATGATGCATCGGCCCTGAAGGTTCCAGTAACAAGATATTTTGACTTGTAATTGTAATTACACCTGAAAGCGTATGATACCAGCGTGCTACTGCTTCTGCTTAAAAGGGCATTGTATGCAACTCCTTCGTCAATACCATTTATTCCGAGATTTTCATTGGGCAAAAGCCTTCCGGAATATCCGTCAATGGATGTTTCGTTGCTGCTTGTTTCGAACAAAGCCAATGCAGTAATCAAATGATCCCTGTTAATTGACTTGCTGTAATTAAGGGTATTTGAGTTACTTATATTACTTGTTAACGCATTTCTTATTGATCCGTTAATACCGTTCAGGTTAAGAAGATTGTAAGGGCTTCCCTGCGTTGTTTTAGAATTATAAAAAGCTTCGGTAGTGTATTTATTGTGCCGGATTCCGGCAGTTGATTTAAAGGTCAGGTTTTTTGTAATCTTATAGCTAATGTATGCACTGGTCTCTATAAGATTGGTGTTGTTAACCAGATACTGATTCTCCTGACTGATCAAGGGGTTAATCCTTATATCGCTTGTCGTATTGGCATCCGCATCGAAAAGATCCGTAAGAAGGTTATCTGTTTTGAATGGAGAAATGGGCCTGTACATCCAGGCGCTGGCCAACACAAAAGAGGTAGGATTGTTTTGAGCAACCTGACCCTGGTTGATGATCTGACCATTTTGTTTAACAACACTGTAATTTGCAGTGATGCCAGCACTAACTTTATTGTTAATAATCTGATCAACAGTTACCCTCCCCGAATAACGACTAAGTCCGGTATTGATGATCGCCCCTTTCTGATCAAAAACAGATCCTGAAATGGAATATTTTGTTTTATCGGTTCCACCCCTTAATGAGATATCGTGTATCTGTGATGATCCGGTACGTAATAAATATTTCTGAAGGTCAATTCCCTGTGTATTTCTGTAATCTTCCAGCGTTTTACCATTTGCAAAAAAAGCCCTTGTACTTGCTAAATCAGGATTGAGCTCCTGCTGATATTTTATAAACTCATAGGGGCTCATCATCTCCATTGGTTTTGGGGTCATCTGAAACCCGACTGAACTACTGATGCTGACAACAGGTTTGCCCTCTTTGCCCCTTTTTGTTTGAATAACGATGACTCCGTTAGCTCCCCTTGATCCGTAAATTGCCGTAGAAGAAGCATCTTTCAGAACGGTCATAGATTCAATCTCTTCCGGATTCATGGTTACCGGATCATAATTCTCAACCGCAATCCCATCAATAACAAACAAAGGCGTTGTACTTTGGGTCAGCGAACCAGTACCTCTGATGGTGATATTAACTGAGCTACCAGGCTGGCCGTCCACTGCACTGACACGAACACCTGCAACGCGACCGGCAAGCGCTTCGGCAAAAGAAGATACAGGGGCTTTTGCCATTTCAGCAATAGGTACTGATCCAACCGAACCGGTCAGATCAGGCTTGCGGACTGTACCATAACCAATTACAACTACATCATCAAGGTTGATGGCTGTCTCTTTCATTACCAAATTAATCACAGGTTGACCGGTAAATAAAATTTCCTGCGATTGCATCCCAATAAAAGATAGCTGTAAGGTTGCATTTACGGGTATATTTGAAAGCGTAAAATTGCCGTTGGCGTCTGTGATTATCCCTTTGGTAGTCCCTTTTACAACCACAGTCACACCTGGCAAAGTGTTTCCCTTAACGTCCGTAATTTTTCCGGATACTGATTTATTTTGAGGTTCCGGTGTACCGGGTTCCGAGTCAGTCCCCGTGACACTCCTCTTTGTCAATACTATTTGCTTGTCAACAATTTCAAAATTGATTCCTGTGCCTTCAAAAATTTCAGATAATATTTTATCAACATTTAGATCACTGACTTTAATTGAGATCTTGTTGTCAATCTTTAATGCTTCATTCTCGTAAAGAAATACGAATTCGCTTTGAGATTCGATCTTTTTTAGAACCTCGTTTATGGATACATCTTCAAGGTCAAGAGATAGTTTAGTCTTCTGTGAGTAAGTTGAAGCACTCACCCCCATTAATCCCAAAAAAAAGGCCAGAATAGTCAGCTTCATTACAAATAATAAACTTCTTGCGTGGCAATAATATCCACGCAACATTTTATACATATTTTTCATAAATTTGTATTGGTTAAAATTTTCTACACTTTTTAATCACAATCAATTTTGCCGATGAATGTTGCCTCATTCATCGGCATTTTTATGTTCTCTACGTCTAATTCATCATCATTTTAGTTTTGAAGGTTTATTACTTTGGTTTTATTTCATAAAAAGGATTCTTGTTTTTAACTTTATAATATTTAACTCCTTGAAGCTATTTTTTAAAAATATAAGTTCCATCCTTGGTTAAAATATAACTGGATTTTGTCGTTCTTGCCAGTAAATCAATGGTTTCATCAATGGTTGATGATATAATCAACTTGCCGGATATTACTCTGTTGGCTAATTCATTATCTTCAATGGTGATGTTTTTGTTGTAGAATATTTTAACCTTTTCAATTATCCGGGAAAGCGATTGGTCACGGAATTGAAACAATCCATCCTTCCAACTTATATATTCATTTACATCAACAGTTTTAACTATCAATCCGGAAGAATTCTCACCATAAAAACAGCCTTCTCCAGGCTTTATTTTAAAATGTTCGTTGATAAAGAAACCACCACACTTAGCAACGTCAACACTTCCTTCAACCAAAACAGCACAGGCCGACTTATCATCTTCATAGGCTGATACATTAAATTGCGTACCGAAAACGCTAATTTCAATATAATCAGTTTTGACTATAAATGGTTTTTTCACATTTTTGGAAACATCAAAATATCCTTCACCCTTCAGGTATACCTCACGTTTGTTTTCTGAAAATTTTGCCGGGAATATTAATTTGCTGCCCGAGTTAAGTTGAACAAGTGTACCATCACTTAGGGTGATACTATGTCTGGCACCATAAGGAACGACGATCTGATTAAAACCAGCTTTTGCCTCAATTGGCTGATTATTTAATTTTTCTGTTTGATTATTTTTCCCTTTTATGACAATTTCTTTGCCATCGGCTTCGTACTTGACATGGGTGTTATTTGACTTTAATTCATATTCTGATCCATCTGAAATGATTATTTTGGCTTCGTTACCAATTTGAACCTTTTCATTCGCAAATTGCTGGATTGAATTGTTGTGCGAGTTCCCATGAAAGAAAAATGTTAAAACAGCCAATACTGCGATGGATGCCGCAACCAGCCATCTTGCTGGCAGGTGAAAGGTTTGTGCAGATTTTCTCGCTTCTGACTCCCTGAGGATATTACTCCACATGTCAGTGATCTTCTCCCTGCTCAAATGCGATTGTTCCGCTTTGTAATGTTGTATAAGATCAAATTCCAACCGAATAGACTCTTCATTATCCGGGTTTGCCCGGCATAGATCTTCAATAATTTGATCGGCCTGGTATGGATTCCCGTCCACCTGACGGATGAGTTCCTCCTGCACAAGAAAGGCCTTGTTTTCAACTTTATTTATCCTTTTCATTGTCATCAATACTGAAATTGGGTTATTATATAGACACGAAAAACCATTTTTTTTTAAGTTTTAAAAAAAATATTTAAAAGTCGATTTTCTATTTAAGGAAGATGCTGAATTCCAGCCATATAATAGTTGCCTCAGCAAACATCTCAACTCAAATCTTGGGCACGAGGACCCTGAGTTGCTTCAGTGATCTATAAATTAATGTTCTGGCTGAGGCAACGCTGATTCCCATTGTCTCTGATATCTGATCATAGCTATGACATTGAGCGTACTTTAGGAACATGGATTCCCTTTGGTGAGGAGAAAGCTGATCTAATGCAATGGAAAGGTTCGTATTTCTTTTAAGATTTTCTTCGGCGTTAATGTATTGATATTCAGCGTCGTTTACGAAGTTTGTTGTTGTATTCCCTATCAGGTTGTTGATTTTTTTAGTTCTGTTGATTAGTTTAATTTCGTCAATTATCTTATTCCGAAGCATCCTGAATACCAAACCACTAATCTCATCCCTCCGTTTTAATTTTTGTCTTTGCAAAATCAACTGGATAAATACTTCCTGAATTGCATCATTTACAAGCTCTTCATCGGGATAGATTTTAAATCCATAAGCGACCAATCCATCCACATAATGCTCAAAAAGATGTGACAGGGCATTTGTATCACCATCAATAAAATCAAACCAATATCTTAGTTCTTCCGAATGAGTCATTTATTATATACATAAGTTAGCTTGGTCTATTAAGCGGGAACAAATATATAAAATTACAAAGAAGGGGCTATTATTAAACTCAGGTCACCAACTTTAACTCAACGTTATCAAGGTATCATTTGCCTTCGGGTACGATCAAAGTGTTTTCCTACTTTACTTTTTTTCGTAATATCCCATAGGTTTTTGTTCAACTCACGCATGGCCAAAACGGTTGGAACCCATGCTTGGGTCCACCCAACTTCAATAGACCAGGCTCCCCATCCGCTATCAGCATTCGATCCCCAATATTCCCACTGCCGAAAGTCAAAAGCACGGAACCATCCTCCATCCAATTCGTTGTGCCTTTCACTTCGTATCTGGATGCGTATAAGAAAATCGGCAAGCCTGTCGGCCATCCTTTTGTATTGTACATCTCCCGTTGCAGCGTAAGCCTCATGAAGACCTAAAAAAGTGAAATTACAGGTGTATAATAAATCCGATACACAATCTCCATTTGCCTGTATTAGAGGTGCTTCATGTTTCCCGTATGCTGCATTTGAGACTGGGGGAGCCATATCTCCATGATTTAAGGCTCCAAGTTCTTCTCTGATTGCTCCTGACTTATCCTGATGTTTTTCTATATCGTTGGCAATTTGTTTTAACCATGCACGGTATTCAGGACGGTCATCAACCCTAATCAACCATGCTAAGGGAAGTAGCATCCGACCACGTTCTTGCTGGATTCCGTTGGTCCATCGCCACTCTTTTGGATATGCAGCCATCATCATTTCTATTGCCTTTCGTGTCTTCTCCAAAAGAGGCAACCATTTTGTTTTATCGTAAAGCCAAAGATAGGAAGACCAAGCCCAGGCCTCATAGTGAGGTTGCAACTTAATCGTATTCTTATTCCAATAGCTCTGCCAACCGTTGCGAAGGAGATCCGGATTTTCCAGTCGTGAGCCCCTGAATCCGTTTGTGCCTGTATTTCTGAAGTTTCCAAGTATATTCTTAACAAGTACTTCGTCCCATCTGTCACTTTTCAATATCGCCGAAGTTCCCATACAGCCCAGAATTGCCTTAACATCATTATCCTGATAAAGTGCCTGGGCATTGCCGGGAGCCCAGTAAAGGAGCCCGTAATTTGCTTTGGTTGAATCGTTTTGAAACAATCCGGAACGAAAATATAGCCAGTCTAATAGATTCCCGGCAATTAGCTTACTGCGGTTATCTCCATCCATTTCCCATCTGAGGGCAAATGCGAGGGAGCTTTCTCCGTTGGAATCGCTGCGAAGCCACCATCGTGTCGGCTGACTGCCATTCTGGTAAACCTGTGATGTGATTCCTTCCAGGACACCGAAAGTGCCGTCGCCGACATTTGCTTTGGGTTGAGGTGCTGTATTATTAACGGATTTTACCGTTGTAAGCATATTCGAATCATTCAGGTTCCATAGCAGTTTGTATTCTTTCCAGCCTTGTTCGTTCAGAAGCATTTTGGCCCGGGTGTGCCAATCTATCCCTCGTTGCACCGCTAACCGGGCAGCATCTGATGGCAATTTTTGTTCAGCAGTATAAGATGGACGGACGGAAGGTTCCCAGTCAAGTTGCCGAATTGGGGACTTATCATTCCCTATCCATTGTAAAACGTAGGTCCATATTGCCTGCATTGCTGCTTTTGGTGCATAACGCGCTGTTATAAATTGACTAAGTTTTGTGGTTGAGACCAATATTTTTGTGGCTGGTAGTTCAAACAAGATTGTCCCGGCATTTGCATCGTGGTCTAAACCATATACAGCGCGATCGAATCCGGCTACTTTTCCTACAGCTAAAAGCCGGTTTTCTACTGAGACAGGAATGTAATTACAATCATGAATAGCCAATATCTGCATGTTAGTCAAATGTTCTATCACGTCTGTGGAGACCACAACTCGTTCCAAAGATGTGTGATGGGGTAGGGGCACGATCAGGCCAGGCAAATATGATGGATATTCGACATATACCCGTAGGTTCTTTTTGAACACTTTTTTAAATAGGAGAGAATCGAGCTCCGTCGTTTTATCCGGATAACCATCGGCCAATATCATGACCCCCGTTCCATCTGCAGCATTGTTTATTGCCTCATCCGGAGTATTATAGCGTGAACAAACTATCCTATTCTTTTTTAAGGTCTGGTATAGGTCATTGTTCTCTTTACAACTCAGGCTGATATTGTTCTGGCCCTTCAAGGTGGATCCTTGAAGAACGACCAGCAACATTGCCATTAAAAAAGATAAAGGGATACACCTTAAAGTTTTTTGGTTTATGTTCATTGCAATAAATATCTTCTCCTCTGTATGTTTCACAAAAGTACCCCGAAGTCCGAGCAGATCTTATTGATATTGACCTTCTTGATGGGTTTGATTGGTTCTGTAATGAACCAATCAAACCATCGTGTTATTTAATTATTTTTTTGATCTAAGTTTCACACCGGGAGTAGGATTATATTCAATGGTAACGATTTCCCCATCATTCAAGATAGATAGTCGGGCCGCTTCGACGACCAATTCATTGATAAAACTATTTGCCGGTGTTGCAATGATCCCTTTTTTGTCCGTATTTTTTATCATTTCCTGACGTTTCTTGAGGGAATCGGCGACAGATAGCCCCTTTGCTTCATTTTCAATCATGTATGCCATCGTAACGGAAGCCGAGACAGACTCAAACCCATAACCAACCGGTTTATAACCTTCTCCTTCCCATGGTACAAGCTTGTAAAAATCCGGACTTACGTAGTTAAAATGGGATCCGCCGCATCCGATCCCTTCAAGGTAGGAGTGTTCAACACCTCTGTAATGATCTTCATGCTTGACCATTCCGGTTTTTTTATCTCCTTCAAAGAATAGAAGTAAACTTTGGTCATTGCTGCCCGCCGCCTCGTCGGGATAACCTAAACCGTCGATTACCGATAGTAAGGCATTGTTCTCAAAACGGATCCTTCCATTTGCCCACATATAACCTTCGTTGCCATTCGGGAACCTCCCTTTTATCCCGGATACAGACACCTCTACCGGTTTCAAACCAGTAATAAAATAGACCAGGTCAACATAGTGACATCCAATGTACACAAAGGGATCAGTCTTGTCGCATGTGAACCAGTTCTGGAAATTGGAGGAGCGGTACAGGTAGGGTTCGATCAGTTTTGCCTCGCCCATTACAAATTCGCCAAATTGCTGTAATTCATAACTTCGTTTAGCTATCAACGACCTTCTGTCAAACCGCTTGTGGTATTCAATACCGACAAAAAGCCCCTTTTCATAAGCAAGTTTTTCAATTTCTACCGACTGTTCGTATTTAAGTACCAAAGGTTTAACACAAAGAACATGCTGGTTAGCCAAAGCTTCCATTACTACTGTATAATGAAACTGGTCAGGCATAGCCACAATAACAAGTTGACGGGGCTTCATCCCAGCAATTACCTCCTTGTAAAGTTCCGGGTATTTATTCGTTACAGGTTCGGAAACAGGTGGAAAAGCCTCAAAATCCTGACCTGGAAAAGCTTCTGAAATTTCTTTGTTGTTTTTCAGTGTTTTCAGGGGCGGTGAATCCAGGGCACAGATTTTTATCTTGCCAACATAACCTGTCCGTTGCAGATGATAAACCGAAGGTAACAAGAGATCGCAGGTAATCATTCCCCCACCCACAATAACAACATCTAAAGCGCTCATTTATTTTTGATTATAGTATATTTATTTTCCTAGAACTTCGTCACAAGCTTCTCCGAAGACTTGTATGCCTTCTCTCAGGGCCTCTTCTGTAGTATTGAGTGGTGGCGCTATTTTAAGGCATTCACCTGCTATTCCGACAGGTGCAAACATCAATAGCCCTTTGTGGAAACATTTTTCGTTAATTTTCACGGCTAGCTCTGGGTTGGGCACCTTTGTGCCAGGTTTTACTACCTGGATACCAGCAACTAATCCGATTCCTTGTAAGCAGCCCAGAACATCGAGATATTTGCTCCTGATTTTCTCTAATTCGGGCATCAAAATCTCGCCTAATTTCCTGGCATTTTCAACCAGGTTTTCATTTTGTATGAGCTTAAGACTTTCGATTGCAGCAACAACAGGCAGTGGACTTCCCGAATGAGTGGAAGTCATGGATCCTGGTCCATAAATACTCATAATGTCCTTCCTCCCAATAACAGCCGCAAGAGGTAAGGAAGAAGAAATTCCTTTGCCACAGGCAATAATGTCGGGAGTGATTCCATAATGTTCATAACAGAACATCTTTCCTGTTCTGCCAAATCCTGATTGTACCTCATCATAAATGGTCACGATATCATGCTCATGACAAAAGGCTTCCAATTTTTTTGCATATTCAACGGGAAGGAAATCGGGGCCGATCCCCTGATAGGACTCAGTCATCACACCTGCAATTTCAGAGGGTGTAATCCCTTGTTCCTTCAGGCTTTGCAAGAAAAGATCGAAGGACCTGTCTTCATTTTTGTAACCATCCGGAAACGGAACCTGGATAAAAGTACTGCCTTCGTCGACAATCCATGTCTTTAATTTTGCCATTCCACCTGCAAGCTGTGAACCAAGCGTCCTCCCATGAAATGCATTGTTGAACGAGACAAAATATTTCTTTTTTGGTCCGTATTTTTCAATCGCATAGGTCTTGGCTAGTTTGATGCAGTTTTCTGTCGCTTCACTTCCGGAACTTAGCAGAAAGACCAGATAATTGGATGGATCGGGAGAAATATTCTGGAGCATTTTTGTCAGCTCTGCCCGTTTTTCGTGTACAAACACATAAGTGGAGAGGAGCCCGTGGTCGATTGTTTTTCGAAGTGCATCTGCTATTTCTTTGCGGCCATGCCCGGCGTTGGTGATCAATACACCTGATGACCAGTCCAGCCATTTGTTGCCCCATTTGTCATAAACCTGAAATCCCTCAGCCCTGTCCCATACAATAGGTGGTTGCCCCATCATGGAAACCGGTTCGGATTCAGATAAAGATTGAAAAACGCTCAATGATTCAGGAACAGGCAATTTAGTCTGTATGTGCCTGTATTTGGTACTGACCTTAGCTACTTCAACAGGGGTTAAATTGTACTTTGCCATTGTAATGAATATATTTAATAATGATTTATATTTTGTTATACTTTTTATACATCTATTTAGATTACTTGTTGATAATTAGTTGCTTGTGTTTTTATCCACTGGAGTCCTCTTTCGTATAGACTATTTTGCCTGCGACAATAGTCTGATGAATTTCTATCTTGCCGTCATGAATGGTAAACAGGATCAGATCAGCCCTTTTACCTCGTTTTATTTCGCCAATTTCATCTAGTCCAAGCGATCTGGCTGGATTAGAGCAAGCCATCTGAATGGCGTTTACAAGTCCACAGTCTGTAAATTTCATCATATTGGATGTACAACTGCTAATGGGGCTTGCGGCACCGGCAAGAACATTTTCGGCAGGAAATTTAACTACGTCGGGAGTCAAAAGCACTACTCTCTCCGCCCGGATATATTCCCCGGGAGTAAGCCCGGCCAAATCCAAAGCATCTGAAATAAGAATGGTTTTTTCAACCCCTTTTATTTTATAGAAACATTGCACTTCTTCCTGATTGATGTGACATCCGTCAGCAATGATTGTAATTGTAATCCTATCGTCGGCCAATTGTGGCCACAATGGATTGAGATGCCTGTCAATCATGTTTGCGCAGCCGTTGCCCAGATGGGTGGCCATTGAAGCCCCGGCATCCGCAGCCTGTTTAATACTCTCCGTTGAACCATTATGATGGCCTAACGAAACCACGACGCCTGCTTCTGAACATTTTTTTATAAAAGGAATAGCCCCCTTTACTTCGGGTGCAACGGTTATGAGTTTTATTCCATTGTTGGCAGCCTTTTGCAGCTCTGAAAATTCGTCCCAATCAGGTATCCTGATATATTTTTCAAGATGTGCGCCACGGAATCCCTGTTCCGGTGAAATATATGGTCCTTCCAAATGAAATCCTGGAATGGAAGTTCCAATTTCTTTGTCGTTCAAGGCATTTGCAAGTATTGAAAAACTCTTTTTAAGGTTATTTTGGTGACCGGTAATAACAGTCGGGAGATAAGAGGTAACTCCCTCTTTCCACAAGGCTTTTGTTGCAACAAGCAGATCTTTCATGGTTAAATTCTGATCGGCAAAGTCCACTCCCATGTATCCATTTATTTGGATATCAATGAAACCTGGCGCAATGTATTTTCCTGTTGCATCGATTTCAATAGCTCCTGATAAATCAGGGTTGTTTACTGCGACTTCCTTGATAATACCGTCCTTTACTATAACTGTGCCATTTTTAATGATATGGTCAGGAGTTACTATCTGTCCGTTATATATCTTGAAAAATTTATTATTTGAATCCATTTCTCTTTATTCTATAATGTCAATTTAATCCTTAACCAACTTTTTTAATGACCAATTCTTAACGCGATACCCGTAATATGCATAATAGACCAGATAGATATAACAGGGGAAAAGGACCCAGTAAGCGTCATGTGCATTGAAATGATCGGCAAAATAGCCATAGAAAATAGGTACGATGGCGCTTCCGCACAAGCCCATGATAAGGATGGATCCGCCCATTTTTGTAAACCGTCCCAATCCGTTCAGCGCGAGTGGCCATATTGTTGACCACATCAGTGAATTGGATAGCCCTAACAAAACCAAAAACCAGATTGAAAGATTTACTGTATGACCCAGAAAGGTTACCTTGCCACTTACCAGGAAAAACAACAGGGTCAACACCGTGGCCGATGCCGTACATATACGCAATACATTGAGCTGATTAATAAATCTAGGAATCAGGACAATCCCAGCCAAAAAGCCAGACATCGTTATTCCCAGAATATAGGATGGGAACACTTTGGCCTCCAACAACGGAAGACCCAACGATTGGGCATATCCAATCACCGTATTGATTCCTGTAACCTGCGATCCCACGTGTAGAAATATTGCGATGGCTCCAAGGATAAGATGCGGAAATTGAATAATGCTGGTCTTTCCTGAATTTGCATTGGCAACTTCAGTCGATTCTTTATCGGTATCAATCTCAGGCAAGATGGAATACCTGATCATCAATCCAATACCTACAAGGACAACAGCCATACAACTATAAGGCACAATTACCCGGCCAATCAATTCATTCAATGCAGCATTTCTTGTTACTTCATCCATCAATGGAATTTGCTTGAATAGCTCATTGTCAGATGGTTTGAATATGACTGCCGCAAGTAATAGCGGAGCGATGATTCCAGCCGTTTTGTTGCAAACACCCATGATACTCATCCGCTGTGCTGCGCTTTCTTTAGACCCGATCATGGTAATGTAAACATTTGCAGCAGGTTGTAATATTGCCAAGCCGGTACCAATTGAGAAGAGTCCCAAAAGGAAGATACTGTAGGTTCTGGTCAATGCTGCCGGTACAAAAATTAGGGCACCCAATGCCATGATACAGAAACCGAACATAATGCCTTTTTTAAAACCAACCTTTTCCAACAAGTATGCAGCTGGTATGGCCATCACGAAATAGGCAATGTAAAAGGAGAAAGCTACCAACATTGATTGTACATTGTTTAATTCGCAAGCGATTTTAAAATAGGGTATCAATATTGCATTGATCCAGGTTGTAAAACCAAAAATAAAAAACAATAGACCGATAATAGCTACTGATAAAATTGTAGACCAGTTTGTCGTTGTATTTTTAGCCGGTTGGCTATTTAAATTTTCCATGGAGTTATTTTATCGGTCAGTATGGCTATCACTTTGGTTCATTCCAAGAGTGAATAAAAGTGATAGTCAAACAACCTTACATTTAGATGATTACCTCTTCCCATTTTTCACTAAGCGCTGATTTCTCCAATGCTTCGAGAACGGCTACTTCAGTCAGAATACTTTGGTGACTGCGTGGTTCTACACGGGTCCTGAACATTTCTACGATATCGGTGTACATCTTTATCGGATCGCTTTCCGGAATCCGTGATTTCAGTTCCACCAGCCCTGTTTTCGTTTCGACGAAAGTTTCCCAGCCACGTGCCACATTTTTGAAAATGAGCGTGGCATAAAGTCCACTTTTAAAGACCAGACTGGCACTGCCTTTTTTACCATTTCGGGTAATTTTTACCCGTTGAATATCTTCCCCAAACATGACCATGAGTGGTTGTAAGATATGTACGCCATAGAAAAACACCCCTCCATATTCAGAATCCATTTCAACCGGACCAAAACGAACTACATGGTTTATTTCTCCCATGGCTTCCAATTGCTGTTTCATATCGTAAGTACAAACACTTTGCGCAATTGAGCTGAAAGAGGTTATCGGAGTCC
>Ga0302286_10001160_pt1 | contig 19969 bp, 13 predicted proteins | sample III_Fen_E2_3_FD_198765 | JGI IMG/M metagenome (GOLD analysis project Ga0302286, IMG submission 198765) | Peat permafrost microbial communities from Stordalen Mire near Abisko, Sweden - III_Fen_E2_3 | ecosystem: Environmental > Terrestrial > Soil > Wetlands > Permafrost | place: Sweden: Abisko...
AGGTTGCTGATTTCGGCAATGGGTGTCCGTGAAGCTCTGACTCCTTCCGGAAATGTCTGTAATTTTACTTCTGTTGGAAAGGTTGAGTTATGGGTCCAGGGTGCTGTAGTCCCAAGACCAAATCCTGACATCCATGCCATTTGGATAACTCTCCCATCGGGGAAGTTATTTCTGAAGAAAGTCTGTGAAGCATAAAAACCACCCCCAATGCCTGCATTTTTCACCATACTGTACGGACCACCGGCATCCGGAATGAAGGTTAAACCATTAAAAGATCCGATATAATACTGTCCATCCGCTCTCATCAATACCCACTTTTTGACAGCACCTCCGTCAACTGCCAGTTCGAAAATATCGGGGCACTCCCATCCCCAGTTGAAGTTGCCTGTTTTAGTCCAGGTCTTCAGATCCGGAGAAGTATAAAAAGTAGTTCCGTTTTCAAATAAAACGCAAACCCATTTATTGGTGGGCGCATGCCAGAATACATGAGGATCACGGGTGTCCGCATTGTGCCCGCCTATAGCTACCGGATTTCCCGAATAGGCGACCCAGGTAACTCCCTGATCGGTACTATAGGCAAGACAGGTTCCTTTTGTTGTTGCTGTATAGATGATCACTAACGGTGGATTGGTGATAGATCCAAAGCCGGAAGTATTGTTCACATCCACAACGGCTGAACCTGACCAGCAATCCCCGGGAACGTTTACATCCGGATCAATGGCATTCGATATTTGCGTCCAGTGCATCATGTCAGTGCTGGTGGCATGTCCCCAACTTTTGGCTAACCCATCCAAACTAGCAGGCCATGCCTGCACGGTAATATTATAACTGCCGTTGTTATACCACATCCCGTTCAGGTCATTCATCCAACCCGACTGTTGGCTAAAATGAAATTGTCCACGGTAGGGTTCGTCATAGTTCGTTGACAAATAAGGTTCTGCTGCATGTATCAGCGACAAAGACATAATTACTGATAAGAGAAGTAAGGTAATCCGGTGTTTTTTCATAAAATAGATGATTAATTTGTTAAATGTGCCAGTTACATTTTAAACATTTTTCCTAATAGTGCAAACTATTTTAATCGCATATATTTAATAAGTTTAAAGATAAAATCATATAGCACGTCACAAATTAAAACATTTTTTACAGATATTATTTGAAATAATTGACCAAAAAACAACAACAATTGACCTTATATAATTCCAGGTTCAATAGTAGTATGGTTAAAACAAGAAACAATTCAAATTACTCAAATACAATCATTTATTTAATGTAATCTGAAAGCAAGGATGGATAAAATTATAATCAGCGGGCTGCATTTGAAATCTAAAATTATAGCGGAGAAAACAAGGATATTTTATCTTATGATTACCGTGGAATCACGTAACATCTTTACTAACAAATTAACTTTGTAACATATTTACTAACTTCACATTGATATAAAAAATATGCAAAATATGTCAATGTACTGATTTATATTTCAAAGATTCTCATCCAACTAAAGTTTGTTTTGTTTAAAGAGATACATTGAATTTCGTATTATAAGGCATTGCCGAAAAAGGTCACCGGCTGGCTCTTTGTTTTTAAGCTGCATTTAATCATCAATGACAAAGGTGAAGTCTTTAGCTTTGACATTTCTTAAAACATTGTAGTTGACCGCGATTTTCATAGTTATGAATTACTAATAAAGAAAGGTCTATTCCTGTTTTCTACTTATCTACTTTCCACGTATCTAGAACATCCTGCTCCGAAATGGGTGATCCATCAGGTTTGTTGTACCCTTCGAACAACAGTCGGTATTGTTTTGCCAATTGTGCGTTGTACATCCATTTTCCCGGTATAAAATAGATGTTTTTTTCAACACAATATTTCTCCAGATAATTGATTTTATTTTCTTTCTCAGGCATATTGTGACAAAACAACATTTTACAGTTATCAAGTAGTTTTGATAAACCAGGTGAATTCAAGAAATCGGGATTTGATGAAATGGGAGTTGCATCAACCACCAGGTCATAAGGTCCATCGAAATGATCGACATTCACGATACCTAATTGCTTTTTCTTTTCCAGCACGCGCAAAGGATCTCTGCCCACCATAGTCACTTTTATGCCTTGTTCCAACAAAACATGAAATGCGACACCCGATACACCGCCGTTGCCATAAATCACTGCTGTTTTAATATTGAGCGAGGATGCTTTAATGCCTTTAAGTATGGCCGCTTTTAGTCCTATAGCATCAGAATTATAGCCATAAAGTTTGCCGGCATTGTTTACAATAGTGTTTACAGCCATAGTTTTCATTGCTATGGGTTCTACTTCGTCGAGAAAAGGGATAATGGTTGATTTTAGTCCTCCCTTACCTGTGACAGCAGCACCAACTGCAATAGGCGATCGAACCAAAGCAGCATACCCTTCGGGCGTAACCGAATCAGCAATGGTGAAATATACCAGATTTAATCCTAGTTTCTTTATGGCATCATTGTGTTTTACAATGGAAGAAGCACTTCCTGAAGTTGAGAAAATGAACTTTGTCTGAACGTTAAGTTTTACGCTATAATCGTGTTGTTGAGTTATCATAATGTTTGTATTATAAAATTGTTGTCTTAAAATAATATTGTGCCGATCTTATGTAATCTTTCAAAGCATCGCAAGGTATTATAAATTAAACAGTTCCAATATTTTCAGTTCCATAAATATTTGAACTAAATACATGTTTTCTTTGTAACATGCGACAATACGGGAAACTATAAAACTGATTTGTATGTTATTAGATTGTTTAGATAAACTCTCTTCTAACTAATATCGGGATAATGATTTTAACTTTTAGGCATCCTAATATTCCAGCAATCTTCCGAATTTTAAAAGCCATCCATCATCGTCGGGGGGGAAGTATGAACTTAACTCAAAATGACCATAATTAAAGTTACTTTTGCAAATGGGTATTACTAATCTTACTAGTAATCAAAATATTGATTCAATGTATCATTCAACAAATACGAATCAAAAAAAACGTACTATCTTCTTATTTGTTAATGTCAATGTAGTGGCCAAAATTTACTTCCAAACTTTCACTAATTTAAATTTCATGGCTTAATAAAGTAATAAAAAAAACTGATCAGTTCATTGTGAAGTTATGAACATAAGTAATTAATAATTACTAATTGCCAGGATGTAAAATATCTGGCCTTTATAAATTAGCAAACAGATTATTAGCTTTTTGTAATTCCATATCCGTTATAGTTGAAACAAATTGAAAAGTACTTAGTAAATAATGACTGTAATGATTTAGAGCATTCATTAATTTGTTTTACCCAATAGACCTTTTATTTTCAATAAATGAATCTTTACTTAATCCGTTTAATAAAATCAGTAGGACTTTCGTTAAAGTATTCCTTAAAACATTTAGTAAAATAAGAAGGAGATGAGAATCCTGATTCATATGCAACCTCAGAAATTGTTTTTTCTGTTTTAATCAATAATTGTTCAGAAGCTTTTAAACGAATAATACGTACCAATTCGTTAGGGGCATAATTAGTAAGTGACTTGATTTTGCGGTACAATTGCACTCGTGACAAGCCCATACTTTTACCAATTTCATCTACATTCAGGTCGTTGTCGATAAGCTTGTCTTCAATAATCTTACGAAACCTCGTTATAAATGAATTATCAATTTCTGCCACATTCTCCTTACGCTCACCGAAAGTAAGATTCTTTTGAAAATAGGCCTTCACCTTTTCTCTGTTTTCAATAATCTTTCTTACCCTTATTTTCAACAGGCTCTCATTAAAAGGTTTTGGGATATACGCATCGGCCCCACTCTCGAAACCTATGGTCCGTTGTTCGTCCTGAGTAAGGGCAGTAAGCAGTATCACAGGAATATGGCTGGTTGAGAGATTTTCCTTTATTTGTTTGCACAGTTCAAAACCATCCATGACATCCATTGATACATCGCTGATTATCAGTTCAGGTACATATTTCATGGCCTTGAAAAGTCCTATTTGCCCGTTGGGTGCTTCAATAATTTCAAAACTATCTAAAAGAAGACTTTTTATGTAGGTCCGTACATCTGCGTTATCTTCCACAATCAGCACCAGTGGCTTTTCAGTTTGCAGGTTGACTGTTTCTGAAATATCTTCCTCCGATTCCAGGATCAACAGGTCATCTTTCGTTACTGAGGCGGAGCTTAATGTAGGGTATTGTTCCACTACAGGAATTTCCTTTTGTTTGAAAGGAATTTCTAAAGTAAAGATACTCCCTTTGCCTTCTTCGCTCTTTATCCCGATATTGCCATTGTGCATTTCAACGAGCATTCTGGTAAGATGCAGACCTATACCTGACCCTGAAGCACGATTATCCACCTTATAGAAGCGATCAAAAATGTTCCGTGCATGATGCTCGGAGATTCCTACCCCGTTATCGGATACTGTGAGTTGAGCAAATGTCTCATTATTTACCCTGATTTTGGAAAGGTGCACATCAATCCTGCCATTTTCGGCAGTAAACTTAAAAGCATTGGAAAGCAAGTTGTAGCATATTTTTTCCATTTTATCCGAATCGAACCAGAGGGTATAGTCTTCATCGGAAGCTTTAAATGAAAAATGGATATGCTTCTTTTTGCCAAACTCGATAAATGAATCACAGATCTGTGACACAAAGAGTTTTAAATCGGTGAAGGTAAAATACATTTGCATTTTCCCGTTTTCATACCTGCGGAAATCAATGATCTGATCGATTAATTTCAGCAGGACATGCACGTTTTTACGCATCAACTGAATCAGGCGTTTCCCTTCTGTGCTCAGCGCCTCTTTTTCCAGACTATCCAATGGCCCAAGGATCAGAGTCAATGGCGTTCTGAATTCATGGGAGATATTGGTAAAGAACACCAGCTTTGCCTGGGTGGCTTCTTCCAGGTTCTTAGAAAGAACAATCAATTGATCACGTTGCTCCGACAATTCCTCTTTCTGTTTATTGATGGCAATGTTCTGGGATTCCAGTTTCTTATTTGATTTATTTTTACTCCTAAAGGCCCTGATCAGCAAAACCAGTAATACAGAAATTAAAAAGAGTATCAAAAGTGAACAGAATAAAAGGATGCGTTGGGAGCTATACTTAGCCAGGTTCTGGTTAAGTACAGAGTTCAGGAGACCTATACGGTTTTGGTGCTGGATAATCTGATCGGTCTGAAGCTTCAATACCCGGGCATTGGTTCTATCGACAACTGCAGTAAAAAGGATATTATCCTTTTCGAAAGGTTCTCTGTTTAAGATATGAACAGCAGTCTGAATAGCTTTTTCACCACCTGTAGGATAAATAAAAGTAGCATCCAAAATGCCGCTAATCACTTTCTGGATTCCGCCTTCAGTACCGGGAAGAGCGTCAATGCCTAACAGGATTGGTTTTTTAATACCACTGCTGACCGTCAATGCTTCGTGGGCACCTGTAGCCATTTCGTCATTATGAGCAAATACAAGGTCGATGGGGATATTCTTATGAAGTGCTTCGGTCATTCTCACCTTAGCCTGTTTACGAAGCCAACCACCATCATTCTGATAAACGACCCGGATACCGGGATAGTTTCCAATGACACTCATAAATCCGTTATGACGCTCAACAGCCGGGGTAGATCCGGTCAACCCGCGTATTTCAGCAACATTTCCTTTCCCATTTAACAAGTTGACAGTATAAACCCCCACTTCCTTTCCTATCTGATAATTATCAGCACCAACAAAAGCAGTATAGTTGACTGAACTGATCTTTCTATCGACCAAAACTACAGGGATACCTTCGAGCATAGCCTTTTCAATGACCGGAGTAAGGGGGATCGCTTCATTAGGGGAAACGATGATCAAATCCACTTTATCGGCAATAAAACGTTCAATGTCACGAATCTGTTTCTGATTGCTGTCGTGAGCAGTTTTAATTCGGATTTCTATGCCCGGGTAAAAGGAGGCTTCACGTTGCATTTCGCTGTTCATTGAGTGTCGCCAGGCATCGTCACTGCATTGGGATACACCAATTACCCTGATCTTGTTGGTTTTCTCACCGGAACAGGATCCAAATACGAAAAGGATTGCCGGAATGACTAATAAGAAGTATCTTTTCATATATTTGTGAAATTGGGTGAAAGGTCAACACTCAATTCGGATTCAAAAGTAATATTTTTTTTGGCAGTTGTAGATTTAAAAAACTTCTAACCCCTTATTCCAAAACAATAAAACGGTCGAACTGTTTAATCCGACCGGTTTATAAATGAGAATAATAAATTAAACAAGTTTCTTTACCCTCGACAACAGGGCTTCCGGCAACAGGGGCATGGCACCATGCTGTGTGCATACAAAAGCTGATACATCTACGGCTAATTGATGTGCATCCATAATACTTTGCCCGTGCAATAACGATGAGACAAAAGCTGCTGTAAATGAATCGCCCGCACCCACCGTATCTGCCACTTCAACCAACGGTGTTGGCTTGAATGATGTTTCGTTTTGTGTAACTACATAACTTCCTTCCGTCCCTTTTGTAAGCACTACTATTTCCAGATCACAACTATGTAGCAGTTGGTTGCAGATTTCCAGTTCAGTCTTAGATTTCCAACCGAATAGTTGGCCCACAATTACAATTTCGTCATCATTTATCTTCAGGATATTACAACGTGAAAGGGCATGTTCAATGAGTTCAAGAGTGTAAAAGTGCTGACGGAGATTGATATCAAATATCTTAAGTGCAGTTTCAGGGACACAATCCAGAAACTTGTTGATTGTTGTTTTGGATACGCTGTTGCGTTGGGCCAACGAACCAAAGCAGACAGTCTCTGTCCTTCGTGCCAGTGCTTCCATCTTGTCTGTAAAAGGGATATTATCCCAGGCTACATTTTCACAAATTTCATATTGCGGTATTCCATTTCCGTTGAGCGTCACCTGAACTGTACCTGTGGCATAGGGAGTTTTTTCAATAAGGTATTTCAAATCCTTGCAGCTAAGGTTATCAATTATTTCTTCCCCTAAAGGGTCATTTCCTATGGCACTGACGGCAAAACCTTCGTACCCGAATTGTGATACATGGTAGGCAAAGTTAGCAGGTGCTCCACCCAGTATTTTACCACTAGGGAATACATCCCATAATATCTCACCTAATCCTACAATAACGTTTTCCATAATATGATAATTAACCCCTAGCCCCTAAAAGGGAACTAAGTATGTTTTGTGTTTTCTTTTATAATATCAATTTTATTAAAAATATTTTCTGATGAATCCCGAACACCACTCTTTTCCCCTTTAGGGGCCAGGGGCTCTTTATTTCAATCCAAGTTCTCTTTCTATTTGTTCCAGTGATTTTCCTTTTGTTTCGGGAATCCATATTTTCACAAATATAAATGCAACGATACTGAATCCTCCAAAAATAGCAAACAAATACTGCAACCCGAGTGTACCATGGATGATAGGTGCAAAATAAACAGTCAGGAATGTGCACAACCAACTGACTGCTGTTGAAAATGACATGGCAACTCCTTTAATCCTGTTAGGATATATTTCAGAAATAATCACCCACATCACCGGTGCAAAAGATGCAGCGAAGAATGAAATATAAAGCAGCAAAGCTACCATGACACCAATACCGTTTTGGACAGGTTTAGAAAATTCGAAACTCAGATACCCCAATGAAAAGATCATTCCCACTGCTCCCCACAACAAGAGTGTTTTACGACCTTTCTTATCCACCAGCCACAAGGCAACAATAGTCATCATAAAGTTGACAAAACCGACAATCATGGCCTGCATCATCGAGTCCATTTTTGCTGAACCGGCAGCCTGGAATATATCCGGGGCAAACATAATGACTGCATTGATCCCTGTAATCTGTTGCAAAGCTGCTATGAAGGTCCCTATTAAAACAAGCTTCCCGGTTTTTCCTTTGAACAGTTCGCCAAATGACATTTTATCTTTATCCTTTTCTGCTGATATAGTACGTTCCATTTCGGGCAATTCCTGATCAACCAATGCTTGTCCTCCTATACTTTTCAAAACTTTTATTGATTCTTCTTTTTTGCCATGTGCCAGTAACCAGCGGGGGCTTTCGGGAAACTTTGTCATCAGAAAAATGAAATAGATCACCCCGAACACTGCAGGAACAACTAACATATACCGCCAGCTGTTTTCACCCAACCCGAGTAATAAATAGTCAAAGATATAAGCTAATACAATACCTATTGTAATGGCAAACTGATTGAACGACACCAATCTGCCCCTTTGCCTGGCAGGAGCTATTTCGGAAATGTACATAGGTCCCACTACCGAAGTTGCACCAACTGCCAGTCCTGACAACACCCTGAACAGGGTTAACATTGCTGCTGAACCCGATAAGGCACAACCCAAAGCAGAAACAACATAAAGCACAGCGGTGGTGAGCATTACCTTTTTACGGCCGTATTTTTCGGTAAAGTTACCTGTAAACAGAGCTCCTATAAGGCAACCAATAGTCAGAAGTGAAGCTACTGTACCCAAACCACTGTTTGTAAGTGAAAAATGGCCTCTGATCATGTCGTTGGCACCTGAAATCCCAGCCATGTTCAACCCGAAAAGCAATCCGCCATTTACGGCTACAAACGTAATCCAGTAAATGTATTTATTATTCTTCATAAAATAGATTTATTTAATATTATAGATGGTAATATTTTCTGCTTTTAGGCTACCTTCATGGGTAAAAAGAGTCATACTGTTCATGATCTCTGTTGGGAAAAAGATGGTAGTCATGGCAATCTCCCCATTGTCGATAAAGATTTCTGCGGAAGCTTTGTCGACCAGCAAGCGGATATTGTAACTGCCTTTTGTAACGATTGGTGCACTGGTTCCTGATTTGAATTTGTCATTAAAATTAATTTTACCGCTCTTATCCCTGTCAATGGTAAGTTTATTTGTTTTTAAATCAAAGGTAAATTTCAAAAGTTCCCCTTTTGAATTCTTAAGTTCAAAGCCAAAAGTCGAAGTATGCTGTGGTTTTAAAGTCATTAGCACTTCATAAGTCCCTTTATTATTCAGCAGAAGCCCGGATAGAGTTGCCTCTTTCTTAACCAATTGATTTGGAAATATTTTGCTCACACCCCGGACTGTATTCATTTCTTTTACCGGGAAACTCTTAACGATCATATGGTCCCCATTCATTCCCAGAGATAATTCACGCGGTGTGGTATTTGCACTTCGGAAATTTAAAGTTGGTACTGTAGTAGCATAATCCCAGTTGCTCATCCAACCTAAGAATAACCTCCGGCCATCCGATTTGGGAATATTACTCCAGGTAACACCTGCATAATTATCCCGGCCATAATCCATCCAAAGCGGATAAGGAAGTGGGTCGGCAGTAAATTTAGAACCATCAAATGATCCGATAAAATACTGGGTAGCTGAACCTCCATTTGGTCCACCGGGATTTATGCTGACCGTCAGGATCCATTTTGTTGCTCCTTGATATTTTAAAGGGAATAAATCGGGACATTCCCAAACCCCGGCATGTGACCCTAATCCCTGACCAAACTCACTAAGCTTAGTCCACTTTTTCAAATCCGGAGATCCGAAGAAAGTGATGGTTTGTTTTGTAGCCAACGTCATGATCCATTGGTTGGAAACTTCATTCCACGAAACTTTGGGGTCGCGAAAATCGGTAATACCCGGATTGGGCAAAACAGGATTACCTGTATATTTTGTAAAAGAACGGCCTTTATCCGTACTATAAGCTATGGATTGTCGTTGGGTTTTACCGTTGCTGGTAAAAATGGCAACAATCGTATTCTTTCCAAATCCAGCCGTATTATTGGTATCGACCACTGCACTTCCTGAGAATATTGTTCCCAGGCTATCAGGAGCAATGGCAATGGGCAAATAGGTCCACGATACCATATCTGTACTGACTGCATGCCCCCAGTGCATATTTCCCCACATGGAACCATAGGGGTTGTATTGATAAAAAAGGTGATATTCCCCATCCAGGTATACCATTCCATTCGGATCGTTCATCCATCCATATTGCGGAGTGAAGTGAAATTGAGGACGGAAAGTTTCATTATATTCAAAATTGAATCTATCTGATTGTTTTATTTCACTTATGCCTAAAATTGATTCCTTCAAACCAGGGAATGAAAGTGTCAGTTTCTGTCCAATAAAATTTTTCACATCCAATGGTACCCAATAATCAATTTTATTCAGTGCAAGATGTATATCGTAAGTTGGTTGGTCATTCAGAGAGGGAGTAACTACTTTCACTTTTACTTCAGGGGCTGATTCTTCAACAGGAAGCAGAATGTAGGATGAATCTACCTGATAACCGATAGTTAGAACTTCACCGGTCGATTTTTTCTGGGAATTGCAACCCAGGCTAATTGAAATAAGTGCTATGAGTATTGAAAAGAATGTTTTTTTCATATATTATTTTATTGCGGTTAATTCACGTTGCAAAGATAGATTCAAATGCGATTTTCTATTGTCATTTTTGTTACATCATCATGTAATTTTGATACAATCGATAGGGTTAAATAAGAATATTTCAAGATATTTTAATTCTTTCGAAAACATTTCAAATCCATTTTGCCAAACTTATATAATGTCGGGCAAAATGGATAAAATGATTGAAAAATTAATACTTATTAAATGGATATTTTAGAACAAGCGATATTTCCCTCTGCATCGGTTTGCTTAAGAATATACATTCCTTTCAACATAGATGAATAAGGTACTTTTTGTCCTTTATTTAATGTTTTCAGGAGTTTTCCTGTCATTGTAAAGATTTCAGTTTTAACAATATCTTTCGTTATCATCGTATTTGAAAGTCCAGTTATTTGGCCAGAGGCAACAACATCATCCCAAAAACAACGACTTTGTTCTCCTACTATTGTTGACAAATCATAATCAATAAATGGAGCTATGAGGAGTGTTGTGATATTTCCTATTTCTGAAGGAATTGTGAAATTTAATTTTTGCCATGCTCCTGCTGTGGTATAATTAGCAGTAACAAAGTAATTTGTTGTGGTTGCATCATGTAATTCTAAACGTACTGTGCCTGTGACATTTTTATAAACCAGAACAGAAATAGTTTTATATACATTGACATCTATATTTAAACCGCCAAGTCCACCTCCGGACCATGCATCACTAGTCGGGCTTATCCAGATTGTCATTGCTTTTGCAGAAGGGTTTCCTACTTTAGGCTGCCAATCCACGTATTCAACCACAGTAGAACCTGCCTGCCACCAGTTTATGCCGATGTCTTCACCATTACTGATAACCATTGTTTGTGCATTCAAAGCTAAAATTGCAACACAAAATAACGAGAGTAAAATTGTCTTTTTCATAAAATTATTTTTAATATTGTTATTGAATTGAAAGTAATTGTTTGAATTTTTTTCAAGGAATTTTATTAATTGTAATGTTTGATATTTTAATTGTTCCGTTGTCTGCAAATATCGTCCATGGATTTTGATCCATTTTGTAAATCCGATTTGTAAACGCAACATTATCATTCACATATAATACACAAATTGATTTTTCAATGATTATTTTTATATTAAATATTTTATCATTTGGAACTATTAATGGTGTAGAGTTCAACTCATTACTGTAGGATCCTGTAACAAAGTTAGATTCTTTGTTCAGAAACAGAGCTGGAATTAATAATCGGTTTGTTGATGTCAAATTAAAAGCAACGGAGTAGATTTCAGACATGCTACCACCTGCTCCAAATGAAAATCCGAAACTATTGGATTGGCTAGCATCAATTTTCAAAGAAATCTTTACAGGAGTAGTGTTACGGTTAAACATGGCATAGCTTCTGCCTGATATTGAAGTAATGTTGTAATTTCCATCAACACCTGTAGCATTTCCGTTTGATTTTATTTTAACATAACTAACTGGTTTGCTGAATTTTTTGTCAACAGCATCAGGAATTGAAGGATACAAACGGCCATCGGTTTGTTGTACTAGCTTGTGCGTTACTAAAGTTCCAGCCCAGTCCAGTTCATTATTACTGTTCACTACCTGACCGGTTGAACACCAACCTGAAATATAACGGTTATTTCCGTTTGTTGCAGTTTTTGCTGCATACAGAAATAAGCCATCAAAGGTTTCGTGATGTCCGGTAGCATCTCCGCAAATTTTCCATGGTCCGTCGGGACTATCAGCTACGCGATAGAATGTCTTACGTTGTTGATCTCTGTTGATGCGTGAAAATACCAGATACCATTTGTTCCCCATTTTGAAAATATCCGGGCATTCCAGAATTTGAGCATCCGAATCAAAGTCAGTAAGTGGGGCAATCAATGTCCAGCTTAACAAATCAAGAGATGTATATCGGACTATAACTCCTTTTCCATCTTTAATAGAGGTAACCAACAAAACATAACATGAACGGGTAGAGTCATAGTACACACATGGATCTCTGAAATTATTTTTATCGTATCCATCGGGAGCCTGAAATGTTGCAGTTGGTACTTTTGTAAATGTCCGCATATCTGTTGAAGTTGCCAACATTATTTTTTCAGCCGGATATAGATTTCCGTTATGTCCTGTATAAAAGCCATATAATTTGCCATTGGAATCTTTTATAAAACTTCCTGTTCCCAAAAGTGTTTCCTGGGAACCTGCAGTCCCGCATGGAATAGCTTCCGTAAAACTTAGAAAACTTCCATAATCCATTGTCTTAGTACAATAAATCGGATGGTCTGTTGGAGCTCCATTTCTCCAGTCCTGAAGAAAGAACACATAAAAAGTATTATCTGATTCATTGTAATAGGGCATTGGGTCTCCTACATAGCCACTTTGTGGTTTGTAAAACGTAGCATAGCCGCCCGTTTCCTGAATCGTCCGTATAGTTGTTGTAGTATCTATTTCGGATATTACGGGTGGAATAGGAGAATTTCCTCCAACACAACTGGTGACGGATATAAACAGGACCGCGATAGGAAGTAAAAATAATTTTCTTTTCATAATATGTTGTGATATTGTACGCGGTGCATAATTACACCGCGTACTTTTGAAATTATTGTTTTGGATATGCTTTCAATTGATCCCAATACATCATTTGGTCTACAAAATTCGGATCGGTACTAGTATCAGCATCATGTACTGCCACCAAAATATTGTTGATAATAGCCGTTCGACTTGCCGGTATCACGAAAGTAAGTTCTTGCCATTCTCCGAGATGGTCAGCAGAATAAGAAGTCGCCACAAAGTCTTTATTCAATTCTCCATCAGTTTGTAATTCCAAATGCACAACTCCAGGAGAGTTTTTTAGCACCATCATGGTGAACTTATTATAAACTGCCGGATCAATATTGACTTTGTTTGTATGCCACAAAGCACCTCCCGACCATGCTCTACCACCATCATCGGTTGCAGCCTTTCGTCGCATTATTGAAACACAGGTCGGAGTTGAATTGATTCCATTTGTTTTCGGATTAATTGTACCATTATTTATAGTACTGGCTATTGGATCCCAAACCGGAGCTACATCTTCACCATTGTATAGAACCAATATAGGTTTTGGTTTTTCTCCTGCAATTACTGTAACAACATAGGTAAAAGTTGAACCTAAATAATTGAGCGTATACGTTACCGGATTGGTGAAATTAACAGCACTGCCTAAAGCCGGACTAATTGTTGCACCGCTCGTGTATTCAACAACAGGATTCAATGCTGTCAGGTCAGTCCCGACAGGAAGATACAGGCTAATCTTTTTGTTGACATCGTCAATATCGCCCTGTACCGAACCAATTTTAAAACTGGTAATTTTGGCTCTTGCGACATCTACAGAAACAGTATATTTCTGATAAAGATCTTTGTTCATTACAGTGTAAGTCACTGTGGTCAAATTACCTTGTGAGTCTGCAAAGTCAACAGCCGTACTATTATTTGGTGTTACAAGAGCTCCATCTGCCACTGTCACAACTGGTGAAAGAGCTCTCAGACTTGAGCCTGACGGTAAAATAACTGAAATAGTAGAATTCTCAGCATTAATTGTTCCTTGCACTCCATTTATACTGAAAGTATGAATAGCTGTATCGCCTGTTGTATCTAATATGCTCTTTATTTCATTATCACATGATGAAAAAGTAAAAACAAGGCAAAGTACGAACAGGATGTTATATATTATTTTTTTCATATTTCAATTGTTTTAAAATCCATAATTTTGTTTATAAATCCCCTTACTGAAATTAATTTGTTGAATGGGAACTGGCACGAATTCATTTTTATTTTTTGTAAATTGTGCTCCCTGAAAGAAAGTATGTTTTAGTTCTTCTTTCCTGTAATAGCTATTTATAACTACATCGGTTACACCCCATCTAGTCAAATCAAAGAAACGACTACCTTCCATTGCAAATTCCAATCTTCGCTCCCACCGTAAAGCTTTTCTTGCAAAATCCTGATTCCATGTACAGTTAACACCGTCTTGATAAAGTTGGATATCCATATTCTTAGCAAAACCAATTAAACTTGTACTTGCTTTGGCACGATTGCGTATCTGATTAATAAGTGGTAATGCATCATTATAACTTCCTGTTTCAATCAAAGCTTCAGCACGCATCAAAATTACATCAGCATAGCGAATTACGATTTGATTCTTAGAATTAGCATACCAAGGACCTGTTTTTACATAGTATATACTTGCCGGATCAACATTTTCCTTTAATGAAGAGAAATAACCATACATTCCCGGATTACGGGACTGATTTTGCAGATAGTTTACAGCTGTATATTTGTATGGTTTGCCCGGTATGGCTACGGTATGGAATAAACGTGGATCAACCTTGTCAGTTGTTTCATTATAATCAGCATCGGTAAACGTATCAAACATTGGTAATCCGTTTTTTGTCTTGTAAGCATCTACCAAATTTTGACTTGGTTTGTTGAAATCTCCTCCTGGTGTCGGAGTTGTGAGTGCATTACCCATATTCAAACGTCCGAAAGTAGTTCCATCATCGTGTGAATATTGCACTGCAAACATGGACTCAGGACCATTTTCAAAACTTCCCGGAAGAAAATTATTTGCAAAGTCGTTTTCCAGTCGATATTTTGAAGTCATCACATAAGAGGTCAAGTCAAGCACTTTTTGCATGTCATTCGGATCGATTGAAACGACATTATGCATATCATCCTGACGATAAGCCTTATATAAATACACTTTAGCCAGATAAGCGGCAGCTGCATATTTATTGGCACGTCCAACTTCTGTTTGGCTTTCAGGTAAATTATCGTAAGCATACTGGAAATCAGCGGCAATTTTTTGCCATAACTCATCGTTTGTCAAAGCCACATTCGAAACATTAGCAATGTCTTCCGGTGATTTGGTTTCGTCAATGTATGGAACCATTTTGAAGATAATCTTCTGAATAAAATGCATATGTCCCCGAAGGAAACGCATTTCGGCAATGCGGACTTTCCTGTTTGACATCTCACTATCACTGATTTTATTAAGTAGCTTCAATGCAAAGTTAGCGCGCGAAATTGCAACGTAATTATTGTACCAAAAACCATCGGTATACCATGTCTCATTGCCAATGGAAGGAGAGGAAATTTCAAGAAAATGAAGAAAATCACCATCATTTTGATCGTTTCCTCCTTTGTAAGCATCGTCCGAACGAACATTCCCATAATTCCACAAGCTCAACGGTCTGTTTATCTCATCGTTACCTATAGCTGCATAGGCCGATATCACTTCGTTTTCTATTTGTTTAACTCCGGTCAGATTATCTTCGGTTAGGTTTCCATATGATGGAATTACCAAGGCATCGTTACACGAATTCATCGCGAAAATTGCAATCAGAGTTAAAACTGTTATTTTGAATTTTTTCATACTATTTCTTTTTTTTATAATGAAAAATTAAAACGCCACATTTAAACCTACGGTGAATGTAGTGGAGATAGGATAAGCTAAGTTTGGATTTTCAGGATCTAATCCTGTAAACTTGCTGCTTTTCAAAGTCATCAGATTTTGTCCGCTTACGTACATACGCACTTTGTCTAATTTGAGTTTATGAATCAACTTGTATGACAATGAATAACCCAATTGCAGATTACGTAATTTTAAATAGGCACCCGGTTCTACATAATACGATGAGAATCTTTTTTCGTTATTCAAATCGCTGAATGATAATGCAGGAATAGTAGATGAAGTATTGGTCGGTGTCCATGCATTCAAAAGACGCGTGCTTTTGTTTGAACCTAACTCATTAACTGCCCAGAAATCGGTAAATTGCTTTACTGTATTGTTTACCTCGTTTCCTGACAAGCCCTGGAAAAATGCTGTAAGATCAAAGCCTTTATAATCGAGTACAATATTAAATCCATACTGAAAATCGGGATTTGGACTACCTAGCCATGTTCTGTCTTTTTCATCAATTATACCATCGCCGCTGATGTCTTTGTAACGTATTCTACCCAATCCTTTTCCGGTTTGAGTCGCTGAGTTATCCACTTCACTTTGTGTTTGGAATAAACCTTCGGCTACGTAACCATAGTAAGAACCAATTGGTCTTCCCAGAATATTATCTGTTGTACCATTCCCACCATAATTATTGACTACACTTTCGGGCAATTTTGTGATTTTATTCCGGTAGCCCGAGATATTGGCAGTCAAATCATACTCCAATCCGAAAGAAGTTTTTCCGCGGTATCCAACCGTAAATTCCAATCCTTTATTTTCCATCGAAGCACCGTTAACCCAGTGATTTCCACCTTCGCCAATTGCAGCCAGATAAGGAGGGTTTACCAGGATGTCATTTGTTTGCTTAAAATACCATTCCACACTTCCATACAAACTCTGGTTAAACAATCCGAAATCAAGTCCAACATTGGTTTGTGTGGTTGTTTCCCATTTTATTTTGTCGTTTGCACGTTGTGTAATCATATAACCCGAAGGCAATATGCCTGAACCTGCACCATTTATATCATAAGCACTTCCTGTATTAATTCCGGCGCCGGTAGAACCAATATAATTGGCAATAATTATAGAACGATTAGCATAATTGTCTATCTCCTGATTACCTGTTTGACCCCAACCTACACGGAATTTCAGATCAGAAATAGTGCTTTTCAACTCGTTCATAAATTTTTCCTGACTAATACGCCAACCTGCCGAGAATGCCGGGAAAGTTGCATAACGATTATCAATACCAAAGCGTGAAGAACCATCGTTTCTGAGGGTTACAGAAGCAAGATATTTATCGTCATAAGCATAATCAATTTTACCGAAAAGTGAACTTAATGAATAACCCGTTGCTCCACCGGTTGAATACATTTCACCAACACCTGCTGATGGCCACATATAATTTGGATCCTGAAGTTCGTAAGTTCTTCTTTCAGTTGAAAAATTTATATCTTTTTGATTTATAAATTCGGTACCGGCAAGTAAATTGAATTGATTTTTGTCTATTTTAAAATCATAGGTTGCCGTGTTAGTCCACGACCATTTCATTGAATGACTTTGGATTATCTTGGACGAAGTGAGGTCTGAACCCAATCTTCCCGTAAAACTGTAGGTCAATGCACGTTGATAATAATTTCCATAATCAACGCCAAAACTACTTTTTACATGGAGATTTTTAATTGGCTGAATATCAATATATGTGTTGCCAAAAGTTCGCCAATAACTGTACGGATTATCTCTGTTGGCATCCAAAATTCGGGCAGGATTATCCCTATCACGCATACCGGAGGTAACACTACCCCAATCACCATTGGTTTTCTTAACAGGCATAATTGGAAGTGACAAAATTGCCAGTTGAAGAACGCCATCCGGAGCCTGTAGCTCACCGGTATTGTTTATTGTAAAGTTTTCACCAACTGTTATCAAATCACCCAGTAACTTGTACGAATTATTCATACGAGCTGAAAATCGGTTGAAGTAGGTATCTTTAATTGTTCCCTGATTGTTATAATAACCAAGCGAAAAGAAACTATTGGATTTGTCAGTACCGCTGCTTACTGATAGATTATAGGACTGAGCAATTCCAGGTCGGGTTAGTTCTCCAAACCAGTCGGTATTGGACGACAACATGGTGTTGGTTCCGTCTCTGGCATCGATATATTTTGGGACTTTAATACCATTAAGTATCGGGTTACCGTTTGTATCGTAACTGTAATCATACATGTACCCAATCTGATTTGTATTCGGATCTACCCCACTGTTAATCATGGACTGCCACTGAACCTGACCAAATTGTTTTGTATTGAGCATATCAATAACTTTTCCATAGTGCGATGTGCTCAAATAGGTGTCGAAATTTACTTTTGCTTTTCCCGATTTTCCTTTTTTAGTAGTAATGATAACAACACCATTGCCAGCTCGCGAACCATAAATACTTGCTGATGAGGCATCTCTTAATATCTGAATGCTTTCAATATCCGATGAATTTAATTCATGCATTCCACTTTTGGTTGGTACGCCATCAATAACATAAAGCGGATCATTGTTGTTAAGCGTGCCAATACCTCGAATACGAACGGTAGTTCCAGAGCCGCTTGGAGAACCATCTGAAGTAATATCCACTCCGGCTGCACGTCCTTGTAAGGCCTGCATTGGATTGTTTGCAGAAGTTTTTTTGAGTTCATTTACATCAACAACCGTTACAGCACCTGTCAAATCGGCTTTCTTTTGAGTCGAGTACCCTGTTACGACAACTTCGTCCATTACTTTTGAGTCAGGAGATAAAACGACATTAAGCACCCCGGAAGCACCCGCTTTTAGTTCTTCCTTTTTCATCCCTATCATCGAAAATACCAATACGGCATCATTATTCGGAACCTGAATGGAGTATTTCCCATCTAAATCTGTCACAGTACCCGTTGAGGTCCCCTTAACCATAATGGTCACTCCTATTAAGCTTTCCCCGTTTTCTGAGGTAGTCACTACTCCGTTTATCGTCTTTGTCTGCGCTATAATGGCAAAACTAAAACCGCAAAAAAAAGCCAACAGTTTCAATTTTCTCAGCATGTTGCGTTGAAATTTGCTTTTTACATTCATGATTTTTTTAGATTTAATAATTATCAATTTAACTTAAGATTATTCGCGTGACTAATGCACACAATTGGTTGAGAAATTTGGTATTTAATTCATGTTAATTTAAATGAACTAAAAATAGGGAGTAATTCTTCATAATAAATTAATTTTATTGGTTATTATTTCAATTGATGTTTTGATTGATACATTCTACCGGATTTAAATATTTAAAATAAACTGAAACCAGACATTTCACTGTTTGAATTTATTGAAATATCACGTTGCAAAAATAAAAGCTAAAAAGACCAAAACCTGTCAAATTTGTTTCAACATCGTGCATTTTTGATACAATATTCATTTTTATGTGAATTTACTAAGAGATAATATTCTCTTAATTATAAAGAAACAGGGAGCGATTCATGAATAAATAACACCCTGCTTATTTATAATTCAATAATAATAAAAGGGTTACAGTATTAAAGTCGTTAAATAACAATCAAATAATTATCAGTTGAACATTTACGTCTTAATTTTGGACTCCTAAAAATGAATATGATTTTCAGTACAGTTTACTGAAATATTAACGAACAGTTTTTTGAGGATTATTATTAGCAGAGTATGTTTTTTTTATTTACAAAGAATATCATGCTTTTGCTTTCTCTGCTACCGGCATTCCTGTTGTACGTCGTTGTAAAACAAATTAATTGTCTATTGACAATTAAAATATTGTTCCATTTCAATATTATACAATACCTTCAGGCTGAAACATTCTTTAAATGATAGGACAGGCTGAAAAAGTATCCTATTTATTATTCCACAACGCAGTAATAACCTGTATTTACCCTGCTATTTTTAATTCATTTTTCTGAACATTCTGCAACGTATTCATTATCAGATATCTGATTCGTTATCTCCGGTTATGATTCTATTATTGTTTTACTCCCCTTTTACATAGGTCCATATATACTCCGTTACAGGTCCATATATAGTCC
>Ga0302286_10001161_pt1 | contig 19966 bp, 20 predicted proteins | sample III_Fen_E2_3_FD_198765 | JGI IMG/M metagenome (GOLD analysis project Ga0302286, IMG submission 198765) | Peat permafrost microbial communities from Stordalen Mire near Abisko, Sweden - III_Fen_E2_3 | ecosystem: Environmental > Terrestrial > Soil > Wetlands > Permafrost | place: Sweden: Abisko...
CATTGACTGTTTTGACAATGCTGATGCCTGGGCTTGTGATGACTACTGGAGGAACATGGACGTATGCATCATCACAATCATCAGTAGCCTCTGGCGTACCAGGGTTAACTTCGATTGCGTTGACACAAGCGGTGTTCTTGATGTTGCCTTCGACTTGCGCAATTACTTTAGCTTTGATGCTGATAGTAATACTTTCGCCAACCTTCAAGCTAGGAATGGTGTATGTCAGTTTGTTGTTTGTGATGACACCAAGGTCGGTACTGATCATGGTGACATTGGCTGGAGCTGGGTCGGTGACAAGTGCGTTGACGAGATTTACTTCACCGTCATTAGTGACCTTCACGGTGTAGGTGAAGACTTCATTGACTGCAACTTGCGTACTTTCAACACCGTTGACGAGTTTCTCGATTTTAACACCAGGAACTTTTGGCTTAGGTACGGTAACGGTTGCATCATCGCAATCATCTTTGGCAGTTGGGTTGCTTGGGTTGACTACTTCGACAGCATCGACACAAGCAGTGTTGACGATATCGCCAGCTCTGTACTCAGTAACTTTAGCGGTGATAGTGATGATTGTATCGGCACCAATTTTGAGGCTTGGGATGGTGTAGGATACAGCATTATTTGTAATGGTGCCCTTATCGGTAGTCAGCATTACGACGCCAGCTGGAGCTGGGTCGGTGACAAGTGCATTTACCAGGTCAACTTTACCGTCGTTGGTTACTTTGACGGTGTAGGTAAAGACTTCATTAACTTCTACGGCATCACGTTCAAGGCCATTAACGAGCTTGTCGATTTTGACACTTGGCTTTGGTGTCGTGATGACGACGGTGTCGCAATCATCAGGTGTGCCTGGGATTGTCTCGGTGTCGACACATGCTTTGTTAACCATGTCGCCAGCGACAAATGTCGTCAACTTAGCGGTAATATTGATGAGTACAGTCTCGCCAACTTTGAGGGTTGGGATAGTGTAGCTCAGTGCATTATTGACGATTGTTCCCTTATCGGTAGCAGTGAAAATAATGTTTGCGTTCGGTGATGGGTCGGTTACCACAGCATTCTTTAGGTCAACATTACCAGTGTTCTTGACGGTAAGTTGGTAGATGAAAGGCGTATTGAGTGGGATATCTTTTTGCTTAACGCCGTCGACGGTCTTAGTGATGTCGATAGATGGCTTGTCGGTCTGTTTGATAGTAATGACTTTCTTACAATCAGCCGTAACAGTGATTGGGAATTCGCCACGACCAAAAGTCGTTTTGACGTAGGCAGTTACTTTAGCGTTGTAGGTACCAGGCGCAGCATATACATGTGTCACGACTGTACTTGGTGATTTCTCGGTCTGGGTCTTGCCATCACCGAAATCGTAGACAACTTTGGTAACAGATGCACCGTTGCTTGCGCTGACGGAGCTACTAAACTTGTAGGTCGTATCGTTGACTGCTGTAGCATTCAACATCTTACATGTGTACTTAGGATTGTTTGGGGTAACTTTGATTGGGTTGCCACAGAGATCCATAATGACAGTCTGGACATTGCCCTTAGCATCAAACAGTACCATCGCATTGTTAAAATACTTGGTAAGTGATTTGATCGGGCTTTCGTGGTAGGTCTGGCCATTGATGGTAATCTTATGTGAAATACCTGGCTTTGCATGACGACCAATACTCTGACCATTGTATCCGACCGTTTTGCCGTCTACGGTAATGTTGCCATTGTTAGGGTTGATCTTACCGTTCTTTGCATACTTAGCAAACTCGTCATACTGACTCTTTGGCAGGTCGTAGCGCCAGTTGGCATAGATATTGTCTAGGTCGCCCGGGGCGTTTTTCTTAACTTTAGATATAAATGATGTGCGGCTTGATGCGCCACATTTCACGATATCATTATCAGAACATTGCGCAGCTTGTACGCTAGTGAAGCCAAAACCAAGCACCGCAACTGCTGCGACGACGACTGTCGTTACACTAGCGGCAAATGCCTTTTTGGCTTTTGACCATGTCTTTATAGAGAGTTTCATAACTATTTACACCTCCGATGGGTAAATTATTGTACCTCTCCATATTACAACTTTATTGTGTTTATGTCAATACTTATTTATTGCTATCTTTCTTATGCTTATTCTTACTACATCACCCCTGTTATATAGCTTCGTTATGCACTATTTTTATCGTTGTGGAATGTGTTATTGATATAATTTTCAACCCAAAAACATGTCAAAATAGTGTTTTTTAGCTCATTTTCCTACCATTACTTATGCTGTCATCCTGCGCGGAATGAAATGATATGGAAAGATGACAGTGTGTTTTATCACGTTTCTACTTGAAATGAGCACTTCCACTCGAAGCAGTTAGGTGTGGGTCGCTGAAACCCGAGGGTTGAAATAACTGATTTAGCTTTTCTTGGAATGAGAAGGAGCGCGGAGGACTGTCTGAGCGAAGCGAGTTCCGCACAAGCCCTACGAACGGAGAGAAAAGATAAGTAAGCCGGTTATTTCACGCCCCTCGGTCGCTTATCCTCATTTTGTCGACACAAAATGAGCCGCCAGCGGGGCGGGACCCGCAAAAACGAGAAGCTGAGATGCTAACCATGAGATATCAGATCAATTCCGGGATGACAAAGTGTCTAGATTATGCGGGGAGTTGGGGCGGGACGGGAGTATCGGCATCAGGGACAAGATGATCTTTTTTGTTGAATCTAAAACCAAAGGTACTGCCCTTGTTCTCTTCTGTCTCGAATATAATCGCCCCCTGCTGCTCAACAACAACTTTCTTGACCATAAACAGCCCGAGTCCCGTACCGTCAGGCCGAGCTCGCCGCGCATTCTCGGCGCGGAACATCTTACCAAACAAGTGTCTTTGCGCCTCGCGCGGCACGCCAATACCGTTATCAACGACGCGAAACTCTACGGTACTAGGCGTATCGATAAGTTGCACTTCTACCTTGCCGCCTGCTGGCGTGTAATACAACGCATTATCGATAAGATTCATAACCGCTTGGTGCATTTTGCCATCATCGAGCATGAGCGTTGGGAACGCTGGAGGTACTGTAAGCTTGAGATCAATCTGCTTGCCTTGTGCCATTTCCCTAAGCTGCTGAAGCTCAGTCTCAATAATCGCCGGCAGATATACTGGAGATTCTTCGATTACGAATTTGCCCGTATTGATGCGCGACAAATTTAAGAGGTCAGAGATGAGATTGGCCATACGCTGGCTGCTTTGGAATGATTGACCCAGTAACTCGCGCTGTTGGTGATTGATTGGCCCTACGTCACCGTCGAGCACCATACTAATGTAGCCTTTAACACTAGTGAGTGGCGTGCGCAACTGATGTGATGCCATTGAGATGAATTCATCCTTCGTCTCGTCCATTCGCTTCAGCTTGTCATTTGTCATCTTCAGCTTACGCGTCGCATCTTCTACTCGTCCCTGTAGTGTTGTGTTAAACTGCTGGATCTCTTCAAAGTGCAATATATTCTGGACAGCAATAATCAACTCATTCTTAATGGTAATGAGTACGTCAATATCTTGTTTATTGTAAGCATTGCCACTCTTTTTAGCACCGAGCACAATATAGCCAATGCTTTCGCTTTGACTATGTGATTTCTGCCAAAGATTAATAATAATCGACACGCTTTGATCATTGAGGCGTTCTAGATACTCACGTGAAGTTGATGCATCAAGATCATCAGCGATCATGATATTTTTATTCGTACCTGTGGCAAACCAAGAGAAGTAATACTCAAGATTGTGCTTTGGTATCAATGAGTTTGCACCCACATTTACAATCCTATCTTTTCCGCCGTCTATACCTTTAATAAAGAAAATCACATATTGAGACTTCAGCTGTGTATTAAGTATGGTTGCAACTTGTTTTAGTAGATTTTCTAAACTTATACTTGTCACTAGAGCTTGGTTTATTTGGCTAAATAGCTCTTGACTGTCATAGGCATCCCTGTAAAACAGATTATTGGTAACTCGTCGAAAGAACTTAATCGTAGGCCCATATACATTTAACGCAATGACAATCATTGCAACGTTAACAATTTCTTGCAGTGAATAACTATTCTTCGCCTTAACCAGTACGGCCATATAGTATGATCCGACGCTAAACAAAAGCGCAATGATAGCAATGGTTAATACGTAAGCCAGCGAACGTACTGCTACAAGACGTAGATTAAACAATTTCAGTCGAACTACGGAATAGTAAAGTGCAAATACAATTATTGCCATTGCCAAAATTCCGACATTTGTAAGCCCGAACCAGCCCGTTACTGCTGGCAGAATAAACTCAGTTATAAGCAGTAGCGGGATAGCAACAATCGTTGCGCGATATAGCGTCACAATATGTGTCTTCTGGTCGCCAACAGCCGTAGCTTTATTTCTATGAAGAACAACGATCGTGTAAATTAACGCAAACAATATACTGATGCCATATACAGCCACAAGAGGTCCAAAGTCGACTGCATAGACATCACCCTGCTTATGTACGCCTGCAACTACTAGCGGTGAAGCGCTTACAGCGCCACAAACCATAATTGGTATCAACAGCCGTCTAAGGAAGCGCGATGCCTTCTTGTCAGTGGCCAGTGTTACCGCGAACCATAGCAGTAAATAACTCGAAACATAGCTAAACAGAAAGACTAGATAATTTCCCACTATGGATACAATCGATGGATACCTCGTTATATTACTTATGTACGCCGTCGCGATCCAAATACTAATCGTCACAGAAAACAATGCAAATACGCGATTGAGCAGTTGCTTATAGTTTTTTAAGACCGCAGCAAGACCCAGACCCAGGAGTGCAATGATAAATACCACATTTATGAGCAAATAGAATAACTGCATCTACAGCTATAGTACTAAACATTAGCACAATACTAAAGTGAACTCTTCAAAATCCCTAGCCAATGTCACCACGTGCGGCGCGTGCACTTGTGGTGTAGCTGCCCCTGTCATAATGACCGATGAGGTTGTTGAAGCCCATCACAGCGGCATGACGGTAGAAAGAGAGCTTTGGATGTCGCGTATGCCCACTTCTTCCAATCGAGGGATCTAGCCACTGAACATGAGGCGCAACAACTGGCGGCGCGAATACTGGTTCACCAACTCGCAGTCGAATGTGTTTTATTGCTTCAGCTAGAACAAGCTGCGTTGCAACACCAACACCTATGATATTCGATGGTAATGGTGCAATATCATCTTCTTGAGCTCTCTGAGCCTCATTCTTTTTATCTTCCTTGGGAGGAGTTATTGCGGCAAGAGTCTTTAGATCGCCGTAGGGCGGCAAATACGCCATGTAGCGCTCTGGTGGGATAGATACACCCTTGATCTCGTCAAGTGTGCCCTTAAGACCCATAAACTTTTCAAATGTCATTCCATCAGGAGTAAATGCCGTAACTTGACCTGCGTGAGCAAGATATTCACCGTTTAGAACAACCGCACCTATGCGCCTTGCCTCTCGGCAAACCATTGTACCGAGCTCAGGCATTGAAAGTTCAGTGGCATCAAGCACCAAATGCGCACCCGTGAGAAAATCTTTGACGTTTGCCTCATTGACGCCATCCTTAAACACCGTGATCTCTGCGTCAGGATTATTCTCTAGAATTTCATTGGCACAAACTTCGACTTTATATTGGCCAACTGACTTATGAGTCGCACCCATAACACGTCCAATGTTGGTCTCATCAAAAACTTCAGGATCGGCTAGACTAAAGTGTCCAACGCCAAGCTTTGCCATCTCAACAGCCGCAAGGTAGCCCATGCCACCCAATCCTGCGTCGGCAAAATGAGTGTCGATAATACCCTGTTGGGTAGCTTCATTCCAAAAACCCATGCCTCTATAAAGCTGTGGTGAGTTAAGTGTTGCCATATTAATAAATCCTCAAACAATCTTGTTAAATTACTTGATGTGCAATCTTGGGTTAAGCTTGCCCGAATAAACGAAATCACCCTTTAGACGCCGCATTTCTTTAAATAATGCCGCCCCGTCACTGATCAATATATTGCTTTCTACTCGGGGCATATCTACAAGAATCGGCTGTTTCGTTGCATTAATCGATGGTACATATTTTGGCTCTGCCAAAGGAATAACAGGAATACCACTTCTATTTAACGATGTTCCAAAATCTGGTTTTACAACCCCATACACCGGACCAAGTTTATGCTGCTGAACATAACTGGTACCTGCCGCAAACAGTAGCTGCGTGAGTAAGGGTCTATTAGAAGTTACGCGAGAAGATTCTACACTGCCTGCTTGTGCAGGAGTATCGAACGCTTCGGGAAACATTAGCTCAATCGGTAGTGGCTCATTATCGATGCCAGAATTGATTACTAGTCTCATAGTACCTGCCGTACGAGCATGGTCAACCATATTTTCGACGACAGTTAGGTGGACTGATCGCTCATCGTCAGCATCAAGCTCTGTTCGATCATCGTTCAGGTCATGTTTGGTGATGTAACCCTCTTGCACATATCGACGAGCACGCTCTAGCGCATATCCGTTAAATTCATTGCCGAGGCCATCAAGAACCTCAGAACCAATTGCAACGATACCAATAGCATAGCGCGCAGTGGCATGATCACCCTCAAAAAGCGCCGAAGGGAAAGATGGGATACCTTCTATGTCTGGCTGTACAAGATGGTTGTATGTAATTGTCATGTGAACTTACGATATTCCTTTAAGTTGTACCGTGTTTAACATTTTAGCATAAGATTTATTATTTGTCAATATGTTATTATTGATATACGAAATTTTGACCAAACAAAAACGACACGGTGAACATATGACATGAGAGAAAGTCATATATTCACCGCATCGTTCTGATAAGGTTCGTACATCTGTAAAATACCACACCTTGCTGGAAAAAACAAGTTTAATCTGTTACACTACAATTTAGATATGCCGTCAATAGTTATCATCGAGGACGAAATCGCCATTGCCCGACTGTACGAGATGAAGTTCGAGCACGAGGGTTTTTTGGTGTCTGTCGCTCACAACGGACAAGATGGCCTGAAACTTATCAAAGAAAAAGGACCAGACCTCGTACTCCTTGACCTTCGCATGCCCCATATGAGTGGTGACGAGATGCTGGCAAAGCTACGTGCGACCGACTGGGGAGCTGCGACGCGAGTGATTATACTGACTAACCTAAGCCGCGATGAGGCCCCTGCATCCCTTCGTTTTCTAGGGGTAGAGCGTTATATCGTCAAGGCAAATCACACCCCCGCACAGGTAGTGGCAGTTGTGCGCGACGTCCTACGGCTGCCCTAGTCTACGCCAAGCCAACCGTGCTATAGTAAGCGCATGAGTACACAGACTAAAGTTGCAATCGTGGAAGATGATCAAGCTATTGCGATGATGTATCGCATGAAGTTTGAGTCTGAGGGCTACCAAGTTGAAACTGCCGGTAACGGTAAACTCGGGTTAGCGCTGATAGAAGAAATGAAACCCGATATCGTACTGCTCGACCTCATGATGCCAGAGATGAACGGTGATGAAATGCTTGAAAAAATGCGGCAAACTGCCTGGGGCAAACACATCAAGGTTATAATCTTGACGAATTCCGGTGAAGAAGCCGCCCCACCAGAGCTCAAAAAGCTCGACATCCGCCGATACATCGTCAAGGCCGAAATGACTCCACGCCAGGTTGCCGAGGTCGTCAAAGCTGAACTTGCTGCCTAAATCTGATTTTTCTTACGGTATAATGATCATATGAATATAGCTATTGTTGGGTTTGCTATCGAAGGTCGTGTGAGCGCTGAGTACTGGGCAGCTCTCGGGCATGCCGTCACCGTGTGTGATCGTGATAGTGAGATTGTTGTTCCGAGCGACTATACTCAGCAGCTCGGTGACAACTATCTCCACGACCTCGACCGATTTGACGTAATTGTACGCAGCGCGGGCATTCACCCAAATCTGCTGCTTGCCGATAACCCTAGCATAGAGCCAAAAATTACGACAGCGATTAATGAGTTCCTCCGAGCCTGCCCGACCAAGCACACGATTGGCATCACCGGTACGAAGGGTAAAGGCACCACCAGTACGCTGACCGCAAAGATGCTTGAAGCTGCCGGCAAAAAGGTTTGGCTCGGCGGCAATATTGGCCGTTCTCCGCTGGAATTTATCGATGGTATTAAACCCGACGACTGGGTCGTGCTTGAGCTGAGCAGCTTCCAACTGATCGACTTGAAGCACTCTCCTCACATCGCGACATGCCTCATGGTAGTACCCGAGCACCTCAACTGGCACGCTGATATGGATGAGTACGTGGAAGCCAAAAGCCGTTTGTTTGAGTGCCAAACTTCAGATGATTTCGCGATCTATTTCTGTGATAATGCACTTTCATGCAGCATTTCTCTTGCCGGTGCTGGTAAGAAGATCCCCTATTACAAATCTCCCGGCGCATGGGTGAATGGCAACATGGTGACCATCGACGGCGCTGAAGTCTGCACGACAGACGAGCTAAAACTCCTCGGCAAGCACAACTGGCAGAACATCTGCGCTGCAATCACCACCGCATGGCAAGCAGGATTACGTGATATCGACGCCATGCGATCTGTTGTGACCACATTTACCGGTCTTGAACACCGGCTGGAATTCGTACGCGAAATCGACAGCGTAAAGTACTACGACGATAGTTTTGGCACAACACCAGAGACAGCAATTGTCGCAATTGAGGCGTTTCCGCAGCCCAAAGTTGTAATCCTCGGTGGATCAGATAAAGGTGCAGCATACGATGACCTCGCGAAAGCCGTTGCCGAAAACAACGTCCGCCAAGCATTACTCATCGGCGATCAGGCTACAAAGATTAGAGAAGCACTCGACAGAGCTGGATTTGCTGCATATCTCGATGGTGGCACGGCGATGACAGAGATGATAGCGAACGCACGCTCCGCAGCTAAGCCTGGTGATATCGTCTTACTCTCAACCGGTTGCGCCAGTTTTGGACTTTTTAAAGATTACAAAGACCGTGGCGACCAGTTCAAGCAGGTTGTACAGTCACTCGTTTAATCTCGGCAATAATGTCACTTTCGGGTTGTAGTATGACGATGTTGTTACCCGCCAGGTGATGTATGTCTTCCTCGATCCAATGATAGTGAGTGCAGCCAAGTACAATCACGTCGCTGCCCGATACAAGGCTTTGCTCAAGCGTCTTTCGTATGTTATTCACATTCATTTCATTACGTTCAATCAGTGAGGACCAATCGGAACAGTCAGGCTCAATGACTGTAATATCTTGCGCAAACGAAGCTTTGAGATCCGCATAACGAGTACTTGCCAAAGTTGTCGGTGTAGCACAAACAGTAATTATGCCCGTTTTTGTTTGCTCTGCTGCCTGTTTAACCATTGGTTCTACGGCGATAAGTGGGGTTGAAAACCGTTCGCGCAACCGATCTATCAAGGTCGTGCTAACTGTATTACAAGCTATGACCACTAGCGCGCAGCCTTCGGCAATGAGTTGATCGATGACTGGTACGACAAAGCCATAGATTTCATCTGGCGATTTTGTAGCATACGGAAAATGATCAGGGGTATCAGGTCGAAAAACAACCGTAAGTTCTGGCATAGCAGCCTGAATTGCGTTTGCAACGCTCTTTCCACCGATGCCGGAGTCAAAAACCCCTATTTTCATATTATTTTTCTGAGCTTGCTGTCGCGGTTGCGGCTCGGATGACGTTTTCGAAAAGTGCACAGATGGTTAATGGGCCAACACCACCTTTTACTGGGGTGATCGTCAAGTCATCGCGGTCATAGACTTCGGGTGCGAGGTCGCCAACTGTCTTGCCCTGCTCGCCCGCCACACCGGCGTCAACGACAATGGCACCTTTCTTAAGCTTTTGGGGAGTTATTAGGCCATGTTTGCCAGTCGCGGTTATGACAATGTCACCACTGAGGATGACCTCATCGGCATTTGGCGTTTTGCTACGGACGACCGTGACATCATGGCCACCACTTGTCAGCATGCGCTCTAACGGTTCGCCTACGAGCTTGCCCCGACCGACTAGGATAATCTTTTTGCCTCTAAAATCAACGTTATAACCGGCAAGAAGCCACAAAATAGCCATCGGTGTGGCTGGCTCATAGATGGGTGTGCCACACAGCCCGTCGACGTCCTTAGCAGGAGCAATAGCGTTTACCACCACGTCTGTTTCGTCTGGGTTTTCGAGCGGAAGCTGCACGATTATACCGTGCACTGTCGCGTCATCATTTAACTTCTTTAAAAGCGCCATCAGCTCTGATTGGGCAACATTATACAGATCTGTTTCGACTTGTATATCTTCTCCATAGCGCTTTTTCATGCGCATGTAGACTTGGTTCGCATGGTGATCGCCAGTCGAAACAATGGCTAACTTTGGATCCACGCCGTGAGCTTGGCGCAAGCCACGTACTTCATGTGCTTGGCGTTCTTTGATAAAACCAGCTAATTCTGACCCGTTGAGTATTTTCATGTGTCCATTGTACCAATACGCTCCCGAGTTAACCAAGAAACGTATGTGTTTGGATATGAAAGCCTTACTGAATGAGTGGATTCTGCGGAGGCATAGGTGGCTGCTCTTGTGTCTGTGGGGCTTCAGGAGCCGCTGGGGCTTGTGGAGCCTGCGGAGCAGCCAGACCGACTACTGTTGGAGCCTGGGGCACCTGAGGGGCTAAAACCTCGGGTGATGCTGAGACGTTCTGAAATGTGCTTGAGCCAAAGGCAAGGATTGGCAGAGTTATGATTGGGAAAAATATAGTACAAACTGCAAATCCATCACTCTTGCCGAAGAGTTTCGCAAGCTTGTAGTAGGCGATGATCATCATGACCGCAGGGAACAAATTGACAAGCGGCACTAAGCTTAGGAGTGCCCACCAACCAGGATAGCCGACTATCTCAAGCAAAACCCACGAGTTATACACTGGCACGATGGAAGCCCAGCCGGGTCGACCAGTTTTTTCAAAAATCTTCCAGAGTGAGACGATGAGTAAAACCACAACCGCAAGCCAGATTAGAATGAATGGTAGGATTATGAATAGCTCTGGAGCACCCACTGACGAAACCCCCGAACTTGTCGTAGTAGTTGCTACAAACGATGGATCAATACTTTTTTGTGCAAATGATAGTAAGCTCATTCCGCTGCCCCCTCAGAGTTATTATGTGTACTCTCTAACTGTATGTTAGATGTTGCGAAAATAAAAGTATTTTACAGCTTCCTCGAAACTGCTATTATGACGACATCAACTAATGAAAGGTTTTAGGGATATGGATCAACAACCAGCTCAACAACCAGAACAAAAAGATTTTATCGTTGCACTATTACTTTCGATTTTTGTAGGCTCAATCGGCGTTGACCGATTTTACCTCGGCTATGTCGGCCTTGGTATCGTCAAGCTCATCACCTTTGGTGGTTGCGGCGTATGGACACTGATCGACATCATCCTGATCGCTATGGGCAAATTGCCTGATGCAAATGGTCAGCCTCTCAAGAAAAGCTAGAAGCTTGTAAGAAATATAGATCTAGTCGCTTCTGTTAGACATCCGTTTGGCAGGAGCGACTATTTTTGTATGTTCGTACAAAAGCGTCAAAACGTCTTTTATGAGCACTATTCCGCCTACGATAACAACCGCATAAATAAGCTTATTTTGTTGCCAGGCATGCGTAAATTCACCATGCAATAAGTCGCGGTATGCTCTCGTCAGCCCAATCGAAGGTGCGGCGATGCCGAGATGTTGCCATACGGAAAACGTGAACGGCCATTTGGCTGGGACAATAAAGATTATAGTGCTAAGCAATACGAAAAAGATAATTCGCCCACGTGATGTGCTGAGCCCAATTGTCTCTATGGATAGCTGACCCATGCGATCGAATCGTTTTTTCATTAGCACTATCTTCGCACACCTCTCGGCATTCGTGCTATAGTCAAATTGTGATACGTAAACGAAAAGGATGACTCATGCCTGACGCACCAATACCTCCAGTAGCAACTGAAACAATCCCAGGCACATGGCCGGGTGCATTTGGTCTGTATAAGCACGCTCGCCAGGCAATGCGACTCAACATTGGCACCTATATGGCAGTGTTTCTTTTGTCGCTCGTTGTTGGCGCAATTCCAAACACGGTTAACCAAAAAAGCCCGGCGTACTTCCTTCTCAATATTGCATCGAATATCGTGGCAGTGTGGTTCGGTGCGGCAATTATCATCATCGTACTTCGATCTGTAAAAGGACACAAAATTTCGGTGAATGACTCCTTACAACAAGGCATAGCACTGTTTGGAAAATACTTTTTGCAGAGCTTGCTGATGGGCCTCATCGCAATTGGTAGCATACTATGCCTAATCGTACCTGCATTCTTTATCCTACCGAGACTTGCCCTTGCCCAATATTATCTCTTTGACCAAAACATGGGCATTGTAGAGTCTATCAAGGCAAGCTGGGAAGCTACCCGTGGGCATGTCGGTAAGGTTTGGGGTATTTTCGGTGTTAACTTCGGCATAGTACTACTCATGCTCACCATCATTGGGATCCCAATAGCATTTTATTTTCTCATCATGTACACCGCGGCAGACGCAATCCTTTACTTCTGGCTTGTCAAACACGGCAAAGACACATCTGTTACGGCGCAAGTACCCTCAGCTCCAGTCTCGCCTATTAAATAAGACTTACTGCAAATCAGCTTATTAAGCTTGTGTGTCCGACTACATCGTGAACGCGAAGATACGTAGCGCCGTGAGCTGCAGCTTGTTTCCCTGCTGCCAGGTTTGGTGCTAGCTCCATGCGCTCATCACCAAGAAAACGTTTTCTGGAGTAACCAATCATGACTTCATAGCCCGGTACGAGCTCGGCAAAATCGAGTAGTTGTTCATTGAGTTCCATCGTTTTGCCAAAACCAATGCCAGGATCGAGGATAATTTGACCTAGGTGTATGCCCTGCTCTTCTAGCAATTTTGCTTTTATAAGCAAGTCATCTCGTACCTGTTCTATTGTCGATATCGGCACAAGCTTGTGGGCATCCTGAATAGCCATATTTGGTAGATGACTGACAATCAGTTTAGGTGGCTGCAGCCGCACAACAACGGATACCATGTCAGGGTTATTGAAGCTGGTTACGTCATTTACAATGACTGGTCCGATGGCAAATGCACGTTCAATCGTCTCCGGGTGGTAACTATCGACTGAGATTTTGCCAGGGTATTTTGGGATGAGTACTTGTAGTACTGGCCTGAGCCGCTGCCATTCTTGGTCGGGTGTTAAGGCTGTGGCATTCGGACGTGTCGACTCCGCACCAACATCGACCATACTCGCTCCATCACGAAATAGTTGCTCGGCCCGCGCAATCGCTATCGCAGGCTCATCAAAATCTCCTCCATCGCTAAAGCTATCTGGTGTGATATTGAGTATACCGACGAGCTGTATCATGCCCCCAGCATAACAGATGAAAAAAGTTTGTGGTACCATCTATGCATGGCAACGGTATTTTTAGCACTCGGATCTAATGTCGGTGATAGTGAGCAGCTTATCAAAAGAGCCGTTGAGTTACTCGGAGTCTCAGTTCACAAGATCACGCAAGCCCCTATGTATACATCAAAGGCATTTGGCGTAACCGACCAACCTGATTTCTTTAATACAGCCTTGCGCGGCGAGACCGATTTAGCGCCTTTGGAGCTGCTCGAGTTTGTCAAAGGCGTCGAAGCCAAAGTTGGTCGTGTCAAACGATACCGATGGGGCCCGCGCGAGATAGACATCGACATTATCTTTTATGATGATCAGGTCATAAACGACCCAGGGCTAACCATCCCACACGCAGGCCTCCGTGAGCGAGATTTTGTGCTACGACCTTTAAATGATATCGAACCTGGCTACATTGACCCAGTTAGTACACTAACGATCCAAGGTCTTCTCGCCATACTCCCCCAAGACGAAACGTACATCCTCGAAAGAATCTAAACGAATCGGTTAGGATAATTAACATACGGTTTGAGTTAAAAACAATGAAGCCGTGGAACCTATTTTGAAATAACGATTGACTTCAACTCTCGTGCTCCGAAGTGTCCCGAACCTAAAAGCGCTCCCGGCGTGGTTATGTCTGATTCAAATTGCGTAGCTTTCGATTCTTCGAAGCCAGTCTCAAAAGCCCACTCCGCAATCTTATCAGCCCCAATTTCATCACTCGCCGGCCGCGCAAATGCTTTAATCACTAGCATACCTTCATCCGCAAGTAGACTATACGCACGCTTTATACCACCCTCAACTTCAGCAGGTGTTGTATGCAATTGTCCCGCGCAAACAATGACATTCGCAATTTCAGATGGTACATTGTGAGCTTTTTGAGAGCGTACCATCTCTTTTGTCGCTGCATCGGTACCATCTTCTCGACCAATATATAGTCCTCGTTTCATCATGTCGTACGGCAGATTAGTATCAAATAATCTATACGTATCAATCAGTGCTTGATTGGTAAAATGGAGACGTGTGAGCGGGGTGTATATAAAAGGATGCTGTCCCTGTTTGATCAACCTTACCTGGTCATACAAGAAACTTCTTGATGTTAAGCCAGCACCATAATCAATCACGAGCTTAGGCTCACGAGGCAATTCAAACGGCATATCATCTACGGTCATAACTCCACCGGCATGGATATTGACTGAGCTTCCCATGCTCGTACCACCCATTGGACTATTTGGTAGGGTAAAATACTCTGCAGCAAATGTCTGAAAATCATACATCACACCCGGTGTCATGCCATCTTCAAAGGCTGCTTGCGCAATATTTCGCGCAACCAACCCTTCGTTATAATTAGTTTCGCCGTATAATTCTGCTTTTCTGCCTGAATATACATCCTGATGCACCGTTAAAAAATCACCATCCGATAAACCCGTTACGGCTGCGGGCATAAAATCGACCCACGTTCCATTCTTATGCATGTCTGCAATTTCTGGCAGACCAATTCGTGCACCAAGTTGTTCTGAGCTAATATCCGGCATAACAGAGGATATTTATACCATCCAGCCGGGTATCTAGCAGTTAGCATTTTCACAGCCATATTAACGTAACTCAATCCGAACCCTTATCTTAGCGCTACGTTTTATCAACCTGCCACTTTCGCTCTAGATTGGTTTGGCACCTAATGTTAGTATGACCTCATCGAGTTTTCTCATGTGACGAACGATGCGCTGCTCGGTTGTGATATCTTCATGCAGTTGCGTGCGAGATAATATGGATTCCGGAGTCAAGTTTCTGACGTGGAGGCTACATCGCAGGTCGCCACAGCACAGATACGAAAATGTATGGTTGTCTGATGCACGTCTAAAAGTTATCCGTGCTGCGTTTCCGCCACGCTGCCAGGTGTAACAAAAGTCGCATGTTATAGGTTTGGATCGACCTGACGTCTTATCGGCTATGCCAGTATTTAGCTCATACGGGATGACGTAGAAACTATCAGTTTGAACAAGGAGCAAACCTTCCGCACTACTCCGTGTGCCGACTGCAAGCATTTCTCGATCATCCCAATCAGTTATTTCATCTGGGTTAAAACGGAGCTCCCTAATTAAGCGCGTTTTGATACGCTGCTCTTTCAGAAGTGATGAGAATTGCTCCCGGGTTAGACTTTTCATGTCCGTTAATCATAGCAAAAAAATACATGCCAAAGTAAAAGCCGCACATTTCAGTGCGGCTTTTACTTTGGAGGGCCACTGTAGACGCTATCGCAACTCGAATTCGACTTGAGAATCCTGGTATTATGCGGTTCTAGCAATACTCATAAGAAGCATGTTCACGAGTCGCACAAAGGAATAAAATGGACATATGGATATAGATATGGATATTTTCTCGTTCACCTCTGATGGCAAGGTGATCGAAGGGACCGGGGCTGTTTTCCCTATTTGCGAAGACCAGAGCGACGGAACGGTTAAGTATCACGGTACAGGTTTTTTTATATCAAATAACGGGATATTCATTACGGCGAAACATGTCCTGGAAGATACTAGTAGCCCGTTCATAATCCATATGCGGCCTAATAATGAGTACTACCGGCGTCAGATTATCAGAGCTGACCTTACGCATCGTGGAGATTTAGCCGTAGGTATCGTAGAGGAGCTAAAAGATTCGGCAGGTAATATTCTCATAAATGATAGGTTACAGCTGTCTTCGCATATACCTAAGCCGACTGAAGCTATTTCTACTTTTGCGTACCCCGAGAGCACGATGTCATTTCATGAAGTGGAGGGCGAAACACGCAATGCCTTTAATATAATTCCTCGTCAGTATTCTGGTGTAGTTGTAAAAGTCGAGACAGGCGGCATTAAGAGGATTACTCCTAGCCCGGCGGTAATATGCACTATCGACTCTCTACCTGGTAATAGCGGCGGGCCAGTGTTTAGTGTAGATGGAAAAGGCGGAGTAATTGGAATAAATACATTTGGAATGCAAGGAGTTTATCACGTTGTTTCGTTAATTGATGAGGTCCGAGCTTTGAAAATTGACGGTATAATATTGCCCGGTCTAGATAAGCCCAACACATTAACTGTGGATCAATTAATTAGCATAGGCGCGGTAAGCTTCGTTCGGTTGGATAATTAAGATTTTATGACAATCCTGAGTTTTTTCACTGAATTAAAACATCAGTGTCGTCTATTTTCAAATCTTGGAGGGCCAGGTGGGACTTGACCTACCTTTGGCAGGCTCGCAATTTTCAACCTTGAAGCATAGCTTCAAATGTGAAAGATTGCCTTGCGAATTGCCACAGGCAATTCTCACCCCGACATTCCACGAATGTCATGAGCTCGAGTCCGCATGAACGACCAAACAAAATGCCCCAGCTTTCGCCGAGGCATTTTGTTTGGAGGGCCAGGTGGGACTTGAACCCACGACATTCTGCTTAAGAGGCAGACGCTCTAACCAGCTGAGCTACTGGCCCACGAATATATAATTGCAATGTACGAACCAAGATAAATGATATCTCAGCTTGTTAGAGCGCAGCGCTCAATTATATCTTACACTAGGGGCTTTCGCCGCCTCGTGTGAGCTGAGCTACTGGCCCATAGGGCAACGGGGTAGATTGTACCAAAACACCCCTGTATTTGCAAGGTCCCTTGCGTGTGTCCATGGATAAAACAAGACCTTTGCATATAATTTAGTGCTACTTTCTGCTACAATCAATCTGTTCTGTTCGCGCCCGTAGCTCAGTGGATTAGAGTACTTGGCTTCGAACCAAGGGGTCGCAAGTTCGAATCTTGCCGGGCGTACCACATAAAGAAGGTCAGCTAGTCTGGCCTTTTTTATGTGGTCTGTTCGTTAATTTCGAACGTGCGATCTGGTACACCAGTGCCAGTAGCCTTCGAATCTTGCCTGCCTATTATCCGAATGTTTAACTCGTTTTAAGTCTGAAGACTAGGGCCACGAATAAACTATATACCGTGAGACTAATAAGTATATTTAGTACAAAATGCACTCTCTGTGAAAGTAGTAACATAGAAAGTATGCACAGAGCAGCTGGGATCATATAGAGTAGTGCCGATAACAGATAACCCTTCAGGTTCAGAGTTGGATTGCCCATAGACAGAAAGACAAAAGTTAGCAATGTCAATAATGGAGCTGCGACAAGTAGCCCCGCCCACTTTTGCCCTACGCGAGGTGATAGATATGTTGCTAGGATCACAATAGTGCCGGAGATTATGAATTGTGCAATAGTTTTTAGCATTTATAGCAAGTATACAACCCCCCTGTAACTTTGAGCAAAGTCGTGTAGCATGAGGATGGAGGTTTATATTTTATGGTCACATGTACATTCGAAAACGGCAACCAAAACAGCTTGCGTCATGTAACGGTTGGCTGTTTGGTCCTACGAGATGATCAGATTCTGCTCGCCAAGCGTGCAGAGGGGCTGTTAGAGGCAGGTAAATGGTGTTTGCTTGGTGGTTACATGGAACGAGACGAGACAACGGCACAGACCTGCATACGTGAGGTTATGGAGGAATCGGGGTGGAACATTGACGACCCACGGCTATTTCGTATCAATGATAGCCCTAATCGGCCAGGTGAAGACCGTCAAAACGTTGATTTTATTTACGTTGCCAACGCTACCGATCAGATTGGCCAGCATGACTGGGAAACTGCGGAGCTTCGCTGGTTCCCATTCGGCGCCCTTCCATCTCCCGAAGAGTTTGCCTTTGACCATCTGGACAGTGTCGAACTCTACAAACAGTACCGCTCAAAGCCATTCGACTTACCTGTGATGGGTACACTGTAGCCCAAGAATACTTGTTTGGTTACTATAGGTTATATAGTACAATAGCTGCACGTAAACATAAGCGTAAAAACCCATTTTGAAAGCACGAATACTCGCTCGACTCGGTTGGCCGCTCCTCGTTACCCTCATCGGTCTGCCATTGCTATTCTGGATGCTTGCAGAGCCACTGGGTGATCGATTTAGCACTACATATCTTACATTTTCAAGCCTTGGGCGTATTGCTGGCATCGCTGCGATGGTGCTCTTTTGCCTTAATGTCATCTTGACCGTGCGGCTCAAGTGGGTTGAGGACATTTTTGGGGGCTTAAACAAAATGTACTATGCGCACCATGTTATAGGTGGGATATCACTCATCGTCTTACTAGCCCACCCGCTGCTCTTGGCTCTACGCGCAATGACAGTATCGCGACGAGATGCCGCCCTGCAGCTGCTCCCGTTTGCCAATAATCTCATGACTACCATTGGCATCCTTAGTCTTTGGTTGTTTGTTGCACTTATGATACTCACGCTATATATCAAGCTGCCATACAAAACATGGCTGCTGACACATAAATTCTTGGGAGTCGTACTCATCGGCATCGCTGTACATGTGCTACTTGGCTCGAATGACATTCGGTCGAGTGTACCGCTGAAATATTACAGCATCGCTATCTTGAGTGCGGCAATTATTTCGTTTGTGGCGCGGACAATTCTGCCGAACATCACTGCTCGTCGCTACAACTACCAACTAGCAAGTTCGACACCACTCGCACAGAATATCGTTGAACTCAATCTGCGACCGCTAGGCAAAGCGCTCAAACCTCAAGCGGGCCAATTCGTGTTTATGGCATTCGGAGGTGGTGGTTTCACGCATGAGTGGCACCCATTTACGATTGCTAATTTCCTACCTGACGGTAGTTTTACTGTTATAGTTAAGGCTCTCGGTGAGTACACCTCTGCCCTCATACAGGTTGCTCCAAATCTTGTCGGGTATACCGTTGGCGTTGAGGGAACGTATGGTCGCTTTACCTTTGAATCGTTCATCCGCAAACGCCAAGTGTGGATCGGGGGAGGTATCGGTATCACACCATTTCTCAGTATGGCTCAGCAGATCCCGGCAGGCTACCAAGTTGATCTGTATTACTGCACACACAGTGACAGTGAGATTGTCGAGTGGAACGCATTAGTTGAATCTGTGGAGCGAAACGATGGACGCTTGCGACTCATACCATTTGTTTCGGAACGGAATGGCCAGATTACCGCTAATCACATCACGCAAATATCTGGAGATGTAACCCAAGCTGACGTGCTCATCTGCGGCCCGACACCTATGATGCATGGGCTGTGTGACCAACTAGTCAAATCTGGGCTCAAACGTAATCAATTACATACTGAGGAGTTTGCAATGTCATGAAACTACGAACATTAATCGCAATCAGTCTAATTTTGTATGTATTTGGCGCTTCGACCATAACGGTCATAGGCTTGTCGACAAAGCCCGCAGCTACCGTCAAGGTCAATCCAGTCGCGGCTCCAGCACTCACTATTGGTCCCGATACTTCTACAGATACCGAGACAGACCCAACTCAAGCAATAATTGACGAGTCACAGTCTATAACCTCCGATACAACATCAGATACAACATCTCCAGCGACGCAGACCACACAAACACCAACAACCTCAAAAACAACTACGACTAGCCCAGTAGCTACTCCAAAAACGACCCCAGCGCCGGTGGTAACGCCGACGCCTACTCCTAC
>Ga0302286_10001162_pt1 | contig 19949 bp, 20 predicted proteins | sample III_Fen_E2_3_FD_198765 | JGI IMG/M metagenome (GOLD analysis project Ga0302286, IMG submission 198765) | Peat permafrost microbial communities from Stordalen Mire near Abisko, Sweden - III_Fen_E2_3 | ecosystem: Environmental > Terrestrial > Soil > Wetlands > Permafrost | place: Sweden: Abisko...
TCCATTGCTTTGGCTGCACGGCGACCATCACCCATGGCTAAGATCACAGTGGCTCCACCACGTACGATATCACCACCGGCAAAGATAATTGGCACTGCCGACTGCATGGTGTCATTGTCGACCACTACAGTGCCCCATTTGGTTACTTCAAGTCCTTTTACGGACTGCGGAATCAATGGGTTAGGCGAAACACCTACGCTGACAATTACTTCATCCACGTCAATCAATTCAGTTTTACCCGGAATCTCAACAGGAGATCGTCGACCCGAAGCGTCCGGGGCACCAAGTTCCATAACCTGTAATACCATTTGTGTAACACGTCCTTGTTCGTTTCCTTTATATTCAATAGGATTGTGCAACGTCATGAATTCAATGCCTTCTTCCTTGGCATGTTTTACTTCTTCCAGACGGGCAGGCATTTCTTCTTCAGAGCGGCGGTAGACCAGGATAGCACGTTCGGCTCCCAATCGGCGTGCAGTACGTACTGAGTCCATGGCGGTGTTACCACCACCAATGACTGCAACTTTTTTACCAAGAAAGACAGGGGTGTCCGATTCCGGGTTAGCAGCGTCCATCAGGTTCACACGGGTGAGGTATTCGTTTGATGACATAACACCTACCAGGTTTTCGCCTTTGATATTCATAAAGCGGGGAAGACCGGCACCACTGGCAACAAATATTCCTTTATAGCCATCTTGTTCCAGATCGGCAATTGAAATTGTTTTACCTACTACGCAATTAGTAATAAAATGTACACCCATTGCCTGAAGATTCTGAATTTCAACATCCACAATGTCATTCGGCAAACGAAATTCAGGGATACCGTATTTAAGTACGCCTCCAATTTCATGCAATGCTTCAAAGACAACTACTTCGTAACCCAGTTTTGCCATATCACCTGCAAAAGCCAGTCCTGCGGGACCTGAACCGACACCGGCAATCTTTATATTGTTGGGCTTAGCAACTTTTGGAACAGATATATTCCCGCTTGTGCGTTCGTAATCTGCCGTAAATCGTTCGAGATGACCAATGGCAACGGCATCTTTCTTCATTTTTAAATGAATACAAACTCCTTCACATTGTTTTTCCTGTGGACAAACGCGCCCGCAAACTGCAGGAAGTGCAGAAGTCTCTTTCAATACCCTTGCTGCTTCGAGGAAATCGCCCCGTTCGATATTTTTTACAAATGACGGAATATCAATTCCAACCGGACAACCGGTCATACAGCTTGGATTGGCACAATCCAGGCAGCGTTTGGCTTCCAGCATGGCTTGCTCTGCTGATATTCCAAGGTTCACTTCTTCCACACGGTTATGGCTGCGGTATTCGGCGTCCAATTCAGGCATGTGTACTCTTTCAATATTGGTACGGTCTTTAGCTTTTATGGCGCTGCGCAACTCAACTCTCCACGCTTCGGCTCTTTTTTCGTTATTTTCCATTTTATGAATAGTCCTCTAACCTCCCGTGGGAATATAGAGCGATTTTGTATGTTATGAATAATTTTAGTTCGATTTTTTCTTAATTGACAGATGTCATTCTAAAAGGTTAGTTCCTCTTATAGTGTTGGGGCAATGTGTTCTTGATATTCTTTCATTTCTTCCCTTTCGATATCTCTGTATCCTCCTAAACGCATCAGCATTTCATCGAAATCAACCTGGTGGGCATCAAATTCAGGTCCGTCGACACATACGAATTTAGTTTTTCCACCGACACTGACACGGCAGGCTCCACACATGCCTGTTCCATCTACCATTACAGTGTTTAAGGATGCCAGGGTAGGTACTTCATATTTCTTTGTCAGCAGACTCACGAATTTCATCATGATGGCTGGTCCGATAGTTACACATAAATCAACTTTTTCGCGTTTAATAACCGATTCGATACCATTGGTTACCAATCCTTGTATCCCATAGGATCCATCGTCGGTCATAACAATAACTTCATCGGAATTTTCCCGCATCTGATCTTCAAGAATGATCAGATCTTTAGTACGGGCAGCGATCACTGTAATGATACGGTTGCCGGCTGCTTTCAACGCTGCGACAATAGGCATCATGGGTGCCGTACCAACTCCACCGCAGGCACATATTACAGTGCCGAATTTCTCAATGTGGGTAGCTTTCCCTAAAGGCCCTACCATGTCGGTGATAAAATCACCTTCTTCAAGGGCGCATAATTTCGAAGACGAAACACCCATTTTTTGTACTACTAATGTAATAGTACCTTTTTGTAAGTCAGCATCTGCTATAGTTAGCGGAATACGTTCACCTTTGGCACCTATTTTTACCATAACAAAGTGACCGGCCTTTCTCGATTTAGCAATCAATGGAGCTTCCACTTCAAACTTAATAACATTAGCAGAGAAATACTCCTTGCTGACAATTTTATTCATTTGGGATAGTTTTTTTAATTTGAAGGTGCAAATTTACAAAAAATATGCCGTTTGGCTATTTAAATTGTTATAAAAAAACGGTATTTTATGTCAAAACAGTCAAGTATTTGACCCGTTTTATACAGTTTAATGATTAAATATACAAAACAATTTACCGGACGAATATTAGCCTGTTGTTGATGTTGTTGATATTTACTGAAATTTCTGTACTTTTGCGCCACCAATATTCATAATCTTTTAATTAGATTCTTATTATGTCAATACATCATACCTGGTTTCGCCCAGTCATTACTTTTTTAAGCATCGCATTATTAACTACTGGTATAGTTTCAGGACAGACTATTCAAAAAGACAGCGTAGAGCTTGATGAAGTTGTAGTAACAGGCTCTAAAATTGAAATTTCCCGTAAGCTGGTACCCCTTTCCGTCTCTCAGATTACTAAACAGGATATTGAAAGTACGGGTCAAATGAATATTCTTCCTGCATTGAACTCATTTGTTCCGGGGATCTTCGTTACCGAACGGAATATAGTCGGTTTTGGAGTTTCCACTACCGGTTCGGGATCCATTACTATTAGAGGGGTGAGCAGTTCACCCAATACTGATGTTTTGGTACTTATAGATGGACATCCACAATATCAGGGTATTTTCGGTCACCCGCTGGCTGATGCCTATGTTGCATCGGATGTTGAAAAAGTAGAAATAATCCGCGGTCCGGGTTCTATCCTTTATGGATCGAATGCAATGGCCGGGGTAGTCAATATTATTACCAAGCAGCAGCATGAAGATGGTTTACGGGTAAATGCAGGCGCTTCCTACGGCTCCTGGAATACACAGAAGTACTTTGGTACCATAGGATATAAAAAGGACAAATTAAGCCTGTTTGCATCGCTGAATCATGACCAGACCGATGGAATTCGTACAAATACTGATTTTAATATCAATAATGCATACGCCAAACTGGGATATGAAATTTATAAAGGTCTTACATTGACTGCCGATTACAGTTCGGCCAACTATGTTGCCAATGACAATGGACCAACTACTTCATTAGTCCCAAATCCAGGCCATATAGATATTTCACGTGGCAAAGCATCTATGTCGCTTGAAAATAAATTTGAAAATTCGGAAGGTGGATTAAATTTTTATCATAATTTTGGTACGCATTCCACCATTGATTCACTAAGCGGAAAATTTCATTCCACTGACCGTAATGATGGGGTCATGCTGTATCAGGCATTCAAATTGTCAACCGGGACAACCATCACAGCCGGCATTGATTATAAACAATATGGTGGTGCAGTTACTCAAACATTTATAACAGATTCGTTGTATTTGATGACCGAACTAGCAGGATATGCCTATGCACAACATACATTTTTTGATAAATTGACTGTGAGTGCGGGTTTGAGACTTGAAAACAATTCTAAATTTGGCAATGTATTGATCCCTTTAGCCGGCTTGAATTTTAACCTGACCAATAATACTACTTTTAAAGCTTCGGTTTCAAAAGGCTATCGCAGTCCAACCATCATGGAGCTTTATTTGTACGCACCAAATCCCGATTTGCAACCCGAACAACTTATGAATTACGAAATGAGCTGGTTGCAATCCCTGCTCAACAACCGGTTGAATATTGAATTGACTGCTTTTATGGTGAATGGTGATAATTTAATTCAGGTAGTAGTGCCTCCATTTCCCGCAAAAAGACAGAATGTTGGTTCGTTTAATAATAAGGGATTAGAATTTTCGGCACGTTATGTGGTGAACAGGCATTTGCATTTTAATATGAATTACAATTACCTGTACTTAGATAAGCCGGTAATTGCTGCTCCCCGCCAACAATTTAATCTGGGTGCCAATTACAGTTATAAAATATGGAATTTAAATGTTTCAACCCAATATATTGAAAACCTTTATTCTTTTACAACAACTGATCCTTCAAAACGGAACATTATTGAACCGGATTATTTATTGTTGAATGCACGTCTTTCAGCAAAACCATTGAAATATCTTGAATTATTTGTTTCTGGAAATAATTTGCTGAACCAACAATATGAAATTAATAACGGATACCCAATGCCCGGTATTAATTTTAACGCAGGATTTAATGTAAGGTTTTAGTGATCTGTTTTAATTTTAGATAATAAATTATAACTGAGTATGCTCTCTGATCATCTCCTTTGAATTGGTAGGGAAATGTTTCGTTTTTATAAAGAAATGAATCATATCATTATAGTTTTCCTGCTATTCATAGAAAAAGTATTGCTTTTTATCAGTCTGAATATAAAAAGGATTCTGTGATGAATTATTTGCGTCGTTTTGATAATTTGAAATTTATTTGAACAATTTTATTACAGTTTCGTTGTAATAATTAAAAATTATATTACTTTTGCATTGTCTAATTAAATGACACCGTTATGATCAATCGATTTTTTACATACTTTAGTTTTTACTTTTACTTTAGCAGGTGAGAGCAGGATATGATTTATGTAAAAAACAATACTATACTTTATAGATAATACATGAAAATCCTGCTCTGAATTGAGTAGGATTTTTTTATTTGTACAAAAATAGAACATATGAAAAGAGTAGCCATTCAGGGCGTAAGTGGTGCATTCCATGAAATTGCAGCCAGACAATATTTTGAAGGAGAAGAAATTGAAATCCTTCCATGTATCACATTTAAAGATTTGTTCAAAGCGTTAGCTGCAGATGATTCGCTCCTGGGAATTATAGCTATTGAAAATACGATTGCAGGCAGTTTGTTGCAAAATCATAATCTGCTTCGTGAAAGCGGATGTATGATTGTTGGTGAATATAAATTGCGGATTGAACATAACCTGGCAGCATTGCCAGGTCAGAAGATTGAAGATATAGAAGAAGTTTATTCGCATCCGATAGCGTTGATGCAATGTGAGGATTTCCTGGATGAACACCGTCATTTGAAAGCAATCGAAAGTGAAGATACTGCACTATCGGCGAAAGAAATTGCCGATAATAAATTATTGAAACGTGCTGCCATCTGTAGTTCGCTGGCCGCTGAAAACTACGGATTGGAAATAATTGCAAAGGGAATAGAAACCAATAAACGCAATTTTACCCGGTTTTTAATCATCGCCGAACCATCACTGGCCGGGGTTATGGTTAACGGAACTTTGCTTGATAAGTCATCACTTGTTTTCACCTTACCACATGAAGAAGGAAGCCTGGCAAAAGTGTTATCCATTCTATCTTTTTATCATGTAAACCTCACTAAAATACAATCGTTGCCAATTATTGGACGAGAATGGGAATATCAGTTTTACATTAATCTTACTTTCGATAATTATATCCGTTACCGGCAGTCGCTTGATGCCATACTACCCCTTACAAAAGATTTTCAACTATTGGGAGAATATAAATCAGCAGCAACACCTGTTGTTTAAACTATAATTTACTATTGATCCAGACAAAATGAATATACAACCAGCCAACAGGTTATCAAGTGTCAGTGAATATTACTTTTCCGCGAAACTCCGTGAAGTGGGTGAAATGAATGCAGCTGGGAAAAATGTAATTAACCTGGGAATAGGGAATCCCGATTTGCCACCCTCCGAAGCAACAATTAATGCACTGTGTTCAGAAGCTAAAAAACCGAATGTTCACGGTTACCAAAGTTATGTTGGAATTCCGGAATTGCGAACCGGCTTTGCCCATTGGTATCAGAAATGGTATCATGTAACTTTAAATCCCTCTACCGAAATTCAACCTCTGATAGGTTCGAAAGAGGGAATTCTGCATATTACTCTTGCCTTTGTTAATCCCGGTGACTCGGTGTTGGTCCCTAATCCGGGCTATCCGACTTATACATCCTCCAGCAGACTGTGTGAGGCAAATATTGTATCCTACGATCTGGATGAGAATAACAACTGGCAACCTGATTTTGAAGCTCTTGAAAAAACCGATCTGAGAAATGTAAAACTCATGTGGGTCAATTACCCCAATATGCCTACCGGTGCAAAAGCTACTGCCGGGTTATTCGAAAAACTGGTGGCGTTTGGAAAGAAACACAGCATCGTGATTTGTAATGATAATCCATACAGCTTTATTCTGAATGAAGAAAAACTGAGTATCTTGTCGGTCGAAGGGGCAAAAGACTGTTGTATTGAGATGAATTCAATGAGCAAGGCTCATAACATGGCTGGTTGGCGAATGGCCATGCTGGCAACCAATGCCGAATTTATACAGTGGATTTTAAAGGTGAAATCGAATGTGGATTCAGGAATGTTCCGTCCAATGATGGTAGCCGCAGTAGCCGCTTTGCAAAATACAGAGGAGTGGCATGCCGAAATGAATCATACCTATGCGAAACGTCGTGTTTTGGCTCATCAAATTATGAATGAGCTTAAATGTACCTACGATAAGGATCAGGTTGGCATGTTTATCTGGGCCAGGATTCCGGATAACTATAAAGATTCGGGTGAACTTGCCGATCAAATACTCTATGATAAAAATGTATTTATAACCCCGGGTTTCATTTTTGGTGATAAAGGAATCAGGTACATACGCATTTCACTCTGTTGTCCTGAGCCTATGCTTCTGGAGGCTTTGAACAGAATAAAGTCTTGAAGATTCAATCGCTTCAGTAAACTTTCAAACATCAAACTTTTAAAACTAACAAACATCAAACTTTTCAAACTTTCAAACATTAAACATCAAACATATAAAAATATGGAATTCGAATCAATATTATTACCTGGAGTAGATGCCAGACGTCCTCTCATAATAGCCGGTCCATGCAGTGCTGAAACTGAAGAACAGGTTATGAATACCGCAAAAGGATTAGCCGCAAACGGTATTAAAATTTTCCGTGCAGGTATCTGGAAACCACGTACTAAACCGGGTGGCTTCGAAGGAGTAGGAGTAGAAGGCCTTCCCTGGTTGAACAGGGTACAGAAAGAACTGGGAATGTATACTGCTGTAGAGGTTGCAACTGCTAAACATGTACGGGATGCACTGGCTCATGATGTCGATATCTTATGGATTGGAGCACGTACTTCTGTCAATCCCTTTGCAGTTCAGGAAATAGCCGATGCCCTCGAAGGAATTGACATTCCTGTATTTATAAAGAATCCTGTCAATCCTGATCTTGACCTGTGGATCGGAGCTATCGAAAGGGTGTATAATGCCGGAATTCGCCGTATCGCAGCTATTCACCGTGGTTTCAGTACGTATGATAAAAAGATATACCGCAATTTGCCTCAATGGCATATACCCATTGAGTTGCACCGCCAGATACCAAACCTGCCAATTATTTGTGATCCAAGTCATATCGGTGGAAAGCGCGAATTAATTGCCCCACTTTGCCAACAAGCTATGGATTTGAATTTTGATGGATTGATTATCGAATCGCACTGTCATCCTGATAAAGCATGGAGTGATGCTGCTCAACAAGTGACACCTGATGTGCTGGATTTAATCCTGAATAATATTGTGATCCGTGATATGACTCAATCAACCGAAAGCCTGACAGCACTGCGTCATCAGATTGACGAACTTGATACAAGTCTGCTTGAATTGTTGGCACGGCGTATGCGGATTTCAGATGAAATAGGAGTGTACAAGAAAGAACACAATATGCCAATTTTGCAGGTTCAACGCTATGATGAAATTCTGAAGAATCGTATCGCCCAGGCAATTGATATGGGTATGGATGGTGAATTTATGAAAACAGTACTTGTTGCCATACACGAGGAATCCGTTCGTCATCAACAGGAAATAATGAAATAACATTATTTATATATACAATAAAGAAACTCCCTGCGATACCAGTATCACAGGGAGTTTCTTTATTGTTAAACGGACAAATAATGGAATATTTGTTTAATTGTTTTCACCATTGCTTTTAGGCGAATGGTTCCTGTGTTGTTCACTTTTATCTTTCATTTTATCCTGTCGTTCACTGCGCATGGATTGATACTTTTGAAACTTTTCGGGTCCTATAATTTTTGCTAATGCTTCATCATTTGTTTTGCGTTGAGCTTCAAACTGAGATTTCATTTCTTCTCTCATTTTTTCTATCTTTTCGATCTGTTGGTGACGGGTTGCTTCCTGTTTTTCGAATAATGACTGTACTTCTGCTTTCTGTGAAACATTCAAATCTAATATCTTTGCTAACTTCACAGCTCGTTTTTCGGCTGATCCTACCAATCCATTGACTTGTTTGTGACCTTTGTCCATCCATCCTCTCTCGTTATGAGAGAATTGTTTTCCTTCTCTTCTTTCCTTCAGATCTTCTTTCCTTTCTGATCTTGTATTTTCAAGTTTTTGAAACTTTTCAGATCCAATAATCTTCTCAAGATCTGCATTCATCGTTCTGCGTTCTGTTTCAAACTGAGCCTTTTGTTCTTCTCTGACTTTGTTTGCTACTGCCTGATGTTGTTCGATTTTTGCTTTTTGTTTTTCAAAAAGATCCTGAACTTTATTTCTTTCAGCATCTGTTAACCCCAGCAACTTTGCCATTTTGGTTGCTCTTTTTTCAGCAGAAAATTGGGGCATTTCCGAACGGTTATATTCCTTATTATGTCTTCTGTTGCCTACTCTTTGTTTTTTGTTACCGTCTTGTCTTTCTGCCATTTCAGCTTTCCGTTCGACACGTTCGTTTTCAAGCTTTTGAAATTTGTCTTTCCCAATAATTTTTTCAAGTTCGGCATCCTGCGATTTACGTTCGTTTTCAAACTTCGCAATATGTTCGTCTCTGAGTTTCTTGATCTCTGCCTGATGTTGATCACGTTTTATGTCCTGCTTTACAAATAATGCCTGCACCTTAGCCTTTTCAGCATCGGTCAATCCTAATTTTACAGCCATTCTCTCAGCTCTCTTTTCAGGAGATAGTTGCATTTTTTCTGCATGTTTAAATTCTTTCTTTTCACCCTTCCTTCCCTGAGGAGGTGTTTGATCCTGTGCGATAGTTGCTACGTTAAACAGAAACGTGCCGGCTAATAATAGCATTGCATACTTTTTCATGTTGCTTTTTTTTTATTAAATACATTTAATTGATTTTCTGTATACTTTGACCAATCGAATTTTAAATAGTTTAATATGAAGAGGCAACGTTTTATTTTATTAATAGAAGATGATTACTCAATGAGTCAGAAATCCCATAATTAATTCAGGTTTTAATTCCAAACGAATCAAATGGATTCCGATTCAAACTTTACTCTTATATTTATTGCGACAGGCATATAAAAAAACTCCCAAGATACAGATGCATCAATGGGAGTTTAGTGTGAATTTTATTTATTCAATATATCTTTCTTTCTTATTGAAAAAAAGAAAGAACTGTAAGACTTATTTATTTGCGTTCCTGTTCTGACGACGTTCTGCCTGAAGTTTTTGGTAGGTGTCAAATTTCTCCTGTCCAATAACTTTTACTAAATCAGCATTCTGTGCATCCCGCAGTGCTTTGAATTTTTCTCTGAAATCGGGACTGTCTCTACTGACTTCTGTTCTGAATTTAGTGAAAATGACATCGTTTTTCTCGAAAACTTCCTGAACTTTTGTTTTTTCTACGTCGGTTAAAGCTAAATCTTTAGCCATGTTCTCAGCTCTGACCTGAGCCGAAAGTTGCTGTCTCGGACCATGATTCATACCACTTTGTCCAGTTGGATTTGCTACCGGCGGAGTTTGTTCCTGAGCCATTGCGGACATACTAAAAAGAAAGAGGGCTGCTAAAAATAATTTTGCAAACTGTTTCATACTGCTTTTTTTTATTTGTTGATATTCATTTTATTAAACTTGCATGATTTGACTATGCAAATGAATAAAGGTTTAATCAATGTTATTATTGTAAAGCATTATTAACAATTTAAATTATTTATGTCTGGTATTTCTGATTAAGAAATTTCGAGTAATACTCATAAATAGTTGTGAATGAGATATTCTTCTGAAAGTTTCGAATGAGAACTCCGGTTATTTATTTTTTAATAAGACTTCCATAATCGCTTTTTTAAATGCTTCTTTTGGTAATGCTCCCTGTGCCATTTGAGGAGCTTCGCCTATCGGGCAAAACAAGATGGAAGGTATACTGCGAATGCCGAAAGCTGCTGCCAATTCTTGTTCTGCTTCCGTATCAACTTTATATATGTAAATCTGTCCATCGTATTCTTTTGCCAAATCTTCAAGGATGGGAGCGATCGTTTTACAAGGACCGCACCACGAGGCATAAAAATCGATAATACATGGTTTGTCTCCTAAATATTTCCATTCTGTCGGATTTGCTTCGTAATTTGATACTTTTGTTAGAAATTCAGCTTTTGTTAAATGAATTGTTCCCATTTTTTTTACTTCTTTTGATGGTTTGTTTTCTACTGTTTTGTTTTCTTTGTTTTTACCTGCACAGGCAGTGAAAATCATGACAAGCATTATACTTGCAAAAAAGATTTTTTTCATATCGGGTAGTTTATTATTTAAAGATTTTTGAAAGTAGTATTTATTAGAAAATAGTATTTATTAAAGTGAACATCCCCAAATTGAAGGTTCATCATCTACTGGTTCGGTGGACTGAGATTCTTCAACATCCTCTTTTATTTCATGAAATCCAAGTGAAGTGAGTATCCTGGCTATTTCCTCCCGGGTTATTTCGTCGGTGTGAGACACCACAATGTTTCCGTCAATTCGGTCCATCTTTGCACCAAATACTCCCTGTAAAGTGCCAAGTGATTTGAGAACCTGATTATTGCAGGTCCTGCAATCCGAATCCGAAACTATAAATCTACTGTCCATTTCCTGCTATTTGTAAGGTTCGTATTTTTCAGTTTTTATGATAATTTCAGCCTTTTTCCTGTCGTGTGTCTGGCAACTTCCACCGGGACAAGTGATATTAAAGGCTGCCTGAATGGTCAAAATGATTCCCCCAAACAGGTATATTGTTTCACGGTTGTAGTAATAGGCAATACCTAACAAAACTGCTAAAATAATGCGAATAATACGCGTAGTACCCCAATCTTTAAAGTAATTTCTAATTTGTTTCATGTTTTTTCTTTGTAAACATATCTACAATCAAATATCCCATGACCGCTCCCCATAGAATGCTGATAAAGGGGTTTGATGTAATCGGACAGGTGCCGCTTGTACAACCTACAAAATAATACCAGGCAAACCCACCGGTACCACCCACCACCATTCCTGTTATTCTTATGATATACTTTTTGATAAATCCGTTCATGTCGAGTTCTAATTTAAAAAATATAACAATGCAAATATAAACATGTATTCATATGTGTTTTAATTTTTTATTCAAGGCAGTTACAGGTACGGATACAATCAATAATTTGAACTATTTGTTTGTTTTTCAGTGAGTAGTAACAATTCTTACCTTCCCGCCGGCAATTCAGAATTCCTTTGGCTCGCATGTCCGTCAGGTGATGTGAAAGGAGAGATTGTTCGCAATTCAGTTGTTCGACAAGCTGCGAAACAGTCATTTCTTCCTGCTCCGACAATATGGAAATTACACACAACCGGGTACCGTTCGAAATGGCTTTTAACGTATAAGCGGCATCGTCCATTTTTGTTGAATCAGGTCTTTCATTCATATCTGTAAACTTTCTGCAAATATATGAACATATATTCATATGACAAAGTTATATGGAGCTTTTTTAATATAATAATTGACAAAATGGATGCCGTCACCTGTCCTTAATTTATTGAGAAGCTAATTTTTTCTATTCGGTTGTGGTTTTATACCCCTTTTACTCCCCTTTTATTCCCCTTTTGCATAGGTCCGTATATACTCCGTTAAATGTCCATATATAGTCCGTTATATGTCCGTATTTATATAGATACGGACTACTATCGGACTATATACGGATATTTAATGGACAGGATGCCGATTCGGATAAAATCGGACCAAAATGGGTATAAAAGAGGTGTAAAAGGGGAGTAAAAGATTTAAGGATCAAAATAAATTCAAAATAGGTTTTTGTCTTGAACAAATGGTTATACCCATTTTATTTAAATATCCGGCATTTAAATTCAGTTTGGGAAAAATAATGAACAAATATCAGGTCTGATTTAATTTAATACTTCAGATCCTGTATACTGTCAACTCATCAGAAAGTGACTTCTGTAATTTGATTTATTTTCACAAAATAAATGACAAAAGAGAAAATGATAAAAAAATCGTGTAGTTTCCACTCGTTTTGAATGCTAATTTTAAAGAATAAAGTATCTTTGTAAGCTAATTTACAAATAATGAGTCATTCGACAACAAAAATATGTGAGGATTTTATATCCGAACTGAACCAGGCGATCGGGGATATACCGGCTGAAAGTATTTTTATACTGACAGATGAAAATACCCGTAAATTATGTTTGCCCACGCTTTTCAAATCAACGAAATTGCAGGGTAGCCATGTTATCTGCATTCCTTCAGGGGATGAATATAAAAATGTTGATTCTGCCGTTGAAATATGGAAGTACCTGAGTGAAAACGGGGCAACGCGAAAATCGTTGATGATCAATCTTGGAGGTGGAATGATCACTGATATCGGTGGATTTACGGCTTCAACTTTTAAAAGAGGACTGAGGTATGTAAATGTTTCAACTACTTTGCTGGGTGCTGTGGATGCAGCTACCGGTGGTAAGACAGGAATCAATTTTTCAGGCCTGAAAAATGAAATAGGAGTGTTTTCTCCGGCAGACACTGTGTTGATCAATATCGACTTTTTTAAAACACTGGACGATATGAATATCCGGTCGGGGTATGCCGAAATGGTAAAACATGCTCTGATTGATACCAAAGAAGAATGGGAAAATGTATTGAAGTTTGATTTGGAGGATGTTGATTTTGATAAATTGAAATCCTTACTGGTTCGAACTATCCGCATTAAGGAACGAATCGTTGAAAAAGATCCATTTGAAGCCAATATTCGTAAAGCATTGAATCTTGGGCATACTTTCGGTCATGCCTTTGAAAGCTGGTCGTATAAAATAAAAAAGCCGGCATTACACGGTTATGCTGTTATGTGGGGATTACTTTGTGAATTGTACTTGTCACATATGAAACTGGATTTTCCAAAAGAAGAATTGTTGCGGCTGAAATATCTGATGAAAGAATATTATGGGATATTTGAATTCAATTGTAATGATTATGATTCGCTTTATGAAATCATGACCCATGACAAAAAGAACGATTCAAAAGAAATAAATTTTACACTATTGTCTGATATTGGTGGAATCCGGATTAATCAATCGGCAACGAAGGAAGAAATATTTGAATGCTTTGATTTCTTAAGGGAAGGCTGAAAGAATCTACAATTTGTTCATTTACAATTTACTATTTAATATGAAAAAGACTTTGATCATAGGTGCGAGCAGCAATCCCGAAAGGTATTCCTATCTGGCTGCAGAACGGTTGTTGGCTCATGGACATGAAATAGAACTTATCGGGAAACGTCCGGATAAAGTTTTTGATAGAACGATAGATACTGAGAAAAAAGAATATGCAGATATTGATACGGTGACGTTGTACCTGTCCGAAAAGTTTCAACCTGAGTATTACGATTATATTCTGTCATTACATCCTAAACGCGTGATTTTTAATCCGGGTACTGAGAACTCAGAATTCGAAGAATTACTGAAAGAAAACCATATCGAACCGTTAGAAAATTGCACCCTGGTGCTCCTGAGGACCGGACAGTATTAACCGGTTGATGAATAAAGTAAATAATTTATATACCGAATTCCTGATTTGACATTTCCCTGAATTCGAAAAAAGATAAAATATGAAAATTGCATTAATAGGGTATGGTAAAATGGGTAAAACCATTGAACGTATTGCCCGTGAACGTGGACATGAAATAGTCTCGGTAATAGATGTAGATAACACCGACGATTTTGACTCTGATGCATTTAAAAGTGCTGAAGTTGCTATCGAATTTACAGCTCCCCGGGTGGCACTGAGCAACTATCGTCGTGCATTTGCATCAGGAGTTGCTGTTGTTTCAGGGACAACCGGTTGGACCGATGAATTACCGGAGCTGAAAAAAGAAATTGAAGCAACCGGAAAAACATTATTCTGGTCCTCTAATTTTAGCCTGGGTGTCAATGTATTTATGGCTGTTAATAAATATCTGGCCGGAATCATGAATCAATTCCCGGATTATAATGTTGAAATGACCGAAGTGCATCATACCCAAAAGCTGGATGCTCCCAGTGGAACAGCCATTACCTTAGCAGAAGAGATTCTTGAAAAACTCGACAGAAAAACCGGTTGGTCAAAAGAAACGGAGACTCAGGCAACTGATATTGCAATTAAATCCATCCGTGAAGGTCAGGTCCCCGGTATTCATACTATTCGCTACGAATCAGCAGTGGATTCAATTACCATAACCCATGATGCCAAGAGCCGTGAGGGATTTGCCCTTGGAGCGGTTGTCGCAGCTGAATTTACAGTCGGAAAGAAAGGACTTTTGGGCATGTCAGATTTGTTGAAATTTTAAATTCTTGCCTTTAAAAGAAATAAGAAGCTTAACGATCTATTTAAAATACATCTAATAATCACGAAGTAATAAATGAGTTATTCAGTTGCATTACAGGCATTTTTTGCTTTGTAAAATGTAGCCTGTAATTCGTAACCAAAAAGAAAAAATGAGTGCAGAAAAACAAACTTCCCGTTTCCAACAACCACTGAAACAATGGATAAAATGCAGTGTGTGGAGCTTAATTTACATTTTATTTATTGCATGGGTTGGTAATTACTGGTGGCTGTTGGGCCTGCCGGTGGTTGTCGATTTGTTTATTACCCACTATATTCCCTGGACTTGGTGGAAAAACACAAAAAATAAGTCATTACTGAGCGTTATGGGATGGGTTGATGCTATTGTATTTGCCCTGGTAGCTGTGTATTTTATAAATACCTTTTTGTTCCAGAATTATCAGATCCCATCTTCATCACTCGAAAAGAGCTTGCTGGTAGGCGATTTCCTGTTTGTAAGCAAGGCAAGTTACGGTCCGCGTGTACCCAATACGCCCCTCTCATTCCCGTTGGTTCAGCATACTTTTCCTCTGTTAAACTGTAAATCATTCATTGAACACCCACAATGGGACTATCATCGTTTGAAAGGGTTTGATGTTGTGAAACGGAATGATATTGTTGTCTTTAATTTTCCTGCCGGTGATACGGTGGCAGTGAAACAACAGAACCCCGATTATTATTCAATTTGTTACAGCGAAGGATTTGCTTATCTGAAACAACAAAACCCGGGTGTCGAACCATCTTCCGAATCCTGTTATCGCATGGGTAGAGAAATCGTAAAATCAAAAAAGGCTGATTACGGGGATATTGTGTATCGTCCTGTCGACCGACGTGAAAACTATGTGAAAAGATGCGTTGCAGTTGCGGGTGATTGGATGCAGGTTAAAAATAATCAGGTATTTGTAAACGGACAAAAACAGGAAAAAATCCCGGGTCTTCAGTTTAACTATTTTGTTCAAACCGATGGAACTCAGTTGAATCCTGACCTGTTAGCCAAATTGGGCATCAATAAAGATGATATTAAAATGTATAATCCGGGTGAATTTATTCAGGAATTTGCAACCATTGGATTAGATTCTAAAATGCCAATTTACCATTTCCCTTTAAATGAAGAAGCTTATTCTAAATTACAAAAAACAACAGGAGTTGTAAAAATAAAAATTGAAACATCCGACAGACCCGGTGAAGTTTATCCGCTCGGTGGAGGAAAAAGCTGGACACGTGATAACTACGGTCCGGTATGGGTGCCCAAAAAAGGAAATATTTTGGTACTAAATTCATATAATCTACCCATTTATGCCCGTGTAATCAGTAACTATGAAAACAATAAGCTGGAAGTAAAAAACAACGTGATTTATATCAACGATAAACCGGCTAAAACGTATCAGTTTAAAATGGATTATTACTGGATGATGGGCGATAACCGTCACAATTCAGCTGATTCAAGGTATTGGGGATTTGTTCCTGAAGATCATGTAGTAGGCCGTCCTGTAATGGTGTGGTTATCTCTTGAGAAAGATAAAGGTTGGTTTGATGGTAAAATCCGTTGGAACAGGTTTTTTAAAAATGCTGAAAGATAAAACGATGTAATAAACATCCTATGTTAGTTAAAAGAGATTATTCACGGTTTGATATTCCATTGAAACAGTGGATTAAATGTTGCGTATGGAGCATCATCTATATTTTATTTATTATATGGGTGGGTAATTACTGGTGGCTTTTCGGGTTACCGGTAGTTATCGATAGCTTTAGTACGCATTATATCCCATGGACCTGGTGGAAAAAATCAAAAAACAAGTCCCTTTTGGTAGTGATGGGTTGGATCGATGCGATTGTCTTTGCATTGGTAGCCGTTTATTTTATCAATACCTTTCTGTTCCAGAATTTTCAGATTCCTTCATCATCACTCGAAAAGAGTTTGCTGGTAGGTGATTTTTTGTATGTGAGTAAGGCCAGTTATGGACCACGTGTACCCAATACGCCTCTCTCATTTCCATTGATGCAGCAGAAATTCCCGGTGTTGGATTGTAAATCATTTATTGAACACCCACACTGGGAGTATCACCGTTTGAAAGGGTTCGATGTTGTTAAACGGAATGATATTGTAGTCTTTAATTTCCCGGCTGGTGATACGGTGGCTTTAAAATGCACAAATCCTGATTATTATACATTGTGTTATAATTACGGTCGTGATGTGGTCAATAAAAGGAATGATTTGTTTGGAGACATAGTTTCTTATCCGGTTGATCGCAGAGAAAACTTTGTGAAGCGATGTATTGCTGTTGCCGGTGATTGGATGCAGGTGATCAACAACCAGGTGTATGTGAACGGAAAAAAACAGGAAAAGACCCCTGGTATTCAGTATAATTATTATGTACAAACAGATGGAACCTATCTCTCCCGACAGGTCTTTGATAAACTTGATATCAGTATTGATGACAGGGATCTGTTAACCGGGGAGCAAATATCTGCTGAAGCTACTCAACTGGCACATCAACAAATAGCCGAATCAGGGCTTGATCCTAAGTTCCCGATCTACCTGGTTCCATTGAATGAAGACTCGTACAGTAAAATGCTGAAAGTAACCGGTGTTACAACGATTAGAATTGAACAGTCCCTAAAGTTCGATGTATATCCACTCGGAGGTCATAAAAAATGGACCCGTGACAATTACGGACCTGTATGGATTCCCAAAAAAGGCAACCGGATTGTGCTGAATTCGTATAATTTGCCGGTGTATGAACGGATCATCCGGGTATACGAAAAGAATAAACTGGAAGTGAAAAATGGTGTGTTTTTTATTAATGACAAACCCACAAAAACCTATCAGTTTAAAATGGATTATTACTGGATGATGGGCGATAACCGTCACAAATCAGCCGATTCACGTTATTGGGGATTTGTTCCCGAAGATCATGTTGTAGGTCGTCCGGTGATGGTATGGCTTTCACTGGATAAAGACAAAGGCTGGCTTAAAGGTAAAATCCGTTGGAACAGGTTCTTTAAAAATGCTGAAAGATAATATCGATATATTCAAGTCAGGGAATTGAATTCCCTGATGTGTTTCAATTACTATAACTATAAAATAAAAATAAAAAATCTCAGGCTTCATTCGTGTTTATCAGCTTTATACAAAATTGATAGATCAAATGTGGTTGGTTGTTTTTACTGTAATAAATGGCTGAAATTGTATTAACGACTGCATACCTGGCACCCATAGTCTATTATTCGGAAATGGTGAATGCTGACACTGTTTATCTCGAAAATTTCGATTTTTACTTAAAGCAGACTTACAGGAACAGGTGTCAGATTGCTGCTGCCAACGGTTCGATGATTCTCACTATCCCGGTTGAAAAAGCTGATTCCGGTAAAATGTTGACACGTGATGTCTGCATTTCTCAGCATAACGACTGGCAAATACAACATTGGCGATCCATTGAATCAGCATATAATTCGACTCCTTTTTTTGAATATTATAAAGACGAATTAGTACCTTTCTACGAAAAAAAATGGATGTTTCTATGGGATTTTAATCAGGAAATACAAGCTAAAATGTTTGAATTGTTGAATTTAGACATCCTGATACTACCAACAAAGGAATATAAAAATATACCGGATAAAAAAATTCTTGATTTACGGGATGCAATTCATCCAAAAAAAGAAAATAAATATGTAAATTGCGACCCTTACTATCAGGTTTTTGAACAAAGATTTGGTTTTCAACCGAATCTAAGTATTATCGATTTGCTTTTTAATATGGGAAATGAATCGATATTTAGTTTAATTCACGATTCATAATTGAAGCTAAATAACACGTATCACTATGGAACAAATAAATTGGAGTACCCTTGCTTTCGGTTATATGAAAACCGATTACAACATCCGTTGCACATTTAGTGACGGAGCCTGGGGTGAATTGGAAACAAGCACAAGCGAACATTTGTCATTGCATATGGCTGCTACTTGTTTACATTACGGACAAGAAGCTTTTGAAGGACTGAAAGCCTTCAGAGGAAAAGATGGTAAAATCAGAATTTTCAGGATGGAAGAAAATGCCAAACGGTTACAATCATCCTGTGACGGTATTTTAATGGCTAAATTACCCATCGAAAAATTTGAAGAAGCTGTATTGAAAGCCGTAAATTTAAATGAACGATTTGTGCCGCCTTACGAATCAGGGGCTTCATTATACATACGTCCGTTTCTGTTTGGAACAAGTGCACAGGTTGGGGTTAATCCTGCAACAGAGTATCTGTTTATTATTTTTGTTACTCCGGTAGGACCTTATTTTAAAGGAGGTTTCCAGACTACTCCTTTTGCAATTATGCGTCAGTTTGACCGTTCTGCACCCCTGGGAACAGGCATTTACAAAGTCGGTGGAAACTATGCTGCCAGTCTGGTAGCAGGTCAAAAAGCCCATGAATTAGGTTATTCGGCTATGTTCTATCTTGATGCAAAAGAAAAAAAATACATTGATGAATGTGGAGCCGCGAATTTCTTCGGTATAAAAGATAATACCTATGTTACACCAAAATCAACGTCTATTTTGCCATCCATCACCAATAAAAGTTTGATGACACTGGCAGAGGCTATGGGTATGAAAGTTGAAAGACGCGCTATTCCGGTTGAAGAATTAAGTACCTTTGAAGAAGCAGGTGCCTGCGGTACTGCTGCTGTTATCAGCCCGATTCAACGGATTGACGATATTGATGAAAATAAATCGTATGTATTTTCTCCGGATGGAAAACCAGGCGTTATTTGTGAAAAACTATACAAAAAACTACGTGCTATTCAATATGGTGATGAACCGGATCTTTACAATTGGGTGACAGTAATTGATTGATATTTAATTGAAGATTGTTTTCTGTATTCGAAAATAAGGAACCTTATTAGTTGTAAGTCGATTAAAATGTCACATGGATTCGACTGAATACATCATAATTTTATAAATGACTTCACCTTTTGATGCTTTATACATCATTGTGATCAGAAACTGACTTCACGTTAAGTATGGAGTAGTGGAAGAGGAGTGAGGTTGTGT
>Ga0302286_10001165_pt1 | contig 19906 bp, 16 predicted proteins | sample III_Fen_E2_3_FD_198765 | JGI IMG/M metagenome (GOLD analysis project Ga0302286, IMG submission 198765) | Peat permafrost microbial communities from Stordalen Mire near Abisko, Sweden - III_Fen_E2_3 | ecosystem: Environmental > Terrestrial > Soil > Wetlands > Permafrost | place: Sweden: Abisko...
TCTTCCGTTTTTGAAGCTTCAAACCCACGATAAGGTAAAGCTGAGCCATAGGGTTCGTAGTCGTGCGAGGATAAAATAGCAGTTTTCACGTCTTTTTTTTATCAAAAATAAAGATTTTTAATAACATTTCAAAAACGTGCTGGTGTGAAAAATTTGCTTTCTTTTTTTTCTGTTTGTTCGCAGGCACAGCCTGCATTTATAAACCGACAGCAGTGGAACTGCTTACCGAACTCGCTTCGATGGTTACTTATTGCTTTTCTTTGATTGGTACAGCCTTAGGCAAACTGAGGATAAAGATTCCACTTAGGGAAAAATTAGTTTATTTTACATAAAATGGTTTCTCAAGATAAATAGGAAAAAACATTTTAGTTTTAGAATCATAAATTTTAAATTGCATCCTTAAAGTATCATTACCTTTTTTATTTGGCTTTATTTTGTAAGGTTTATCCACTTCTTTAATAAATCGTATTGAAGAACTGTCTTTAATATTAAAATCTTTATCGAAATCAGCATATACTACACTTCCAAATCCAGCTGGTTTGCATATATCAAAACTAACCATTAGAAATTCAGTTGTATTTATAGTATCTTTAGAAAGTGTAATATCAGCATAATATGAGGAATCTGAAACTATTTCCTCCTTTTTATTAAATACAACCAACCAATTTAAAACTGTTTTATTATTGATCCTCTTGTAAAAAAGTATTTTCTTTAATTTTCCAGATGGATAATAAATTTTAAGTTTCCCCTCCATTTCACCATCTTTAAAATTGACAGTTTCTTTGATGTGTCCATTAGGATAATAAGAAGTTAATAATCCAAAATACTTTCCATTAACAAATGGAACAATTTGTTTTTTTACTCCATTCGGATAAAAATAAGTTGCAATACTATCTCTTTCTCCTTTTTTATTTTCAAAAGTAATAGAAATAATATTTCCACTTGTGTCATATTGTGTTACTTTAATCAAACTACTATTCGTTAATAAACACCTCTCAAACTCAACTTTACCATTTGTATATTGAGTTGTTTTACATTCTTTGCAACTCGTTAATAAAACGAAAATTACTAGAATAAAACTTATAAAAATACACTTCTGCATCCTAATATTCATCTTAATCATTTTTAATCTTTGTAATAATTCGACGACCAGCTCTTGTCTCTAAGTATATCATAGTATCTCCTTTAGAATTAATTTCATATGAATGAATTGAGTCCTTATCGCTCACATCAAATAAACCTGCATCATTAACATTTCCATTTATTGGCTGACTCGATTTTTTAACTTCAACGTTAACATCACTTGATGTCTTTTTAAATGTTGCATCTATCGCATCAACAGAATTATTTACTATCGTAGAAATTTCACTATATAATTGTTTTGCATACTTTGTAAGGGGAGATATATCAACGCTAGATTCAGGAAGTCCCTCTCTTGGTGCTCCCATCGTACCAATCAAAGGATTTTTATCTATATTGGTCAACTGTCCATTATGTTTTTCTGCCCCAACCGAACCTCCTTCGGCTTCATCACTTCCAGAATATAACTCATCGGCATCAGATTCTCTAATTACACTTTTATCTGAATTGTGATAACTTGTTGAACCTTTTTTGAATGTTAAATTCTTAATAAAGTTGAAACCTGTGGATTCCAACAAATCACTGCCTAGTTGTGCAAAGCCCTGGCCAATTTCTTTTAAATTCCACATTATATTTTTAACGGCTCGTTTAAGCCAACTTGGACGTTTAGCTGTACAAACTGCTTCATCAATTAATTCACCTGAGATTTTAACACCATTTTTTGCAATATCTTGACCAACAGTTAAAATGTTTTTTGCAACCTTTTTAATGTTTGTCACAGCTTTTTTCAACCAAGCACCTACAGCACTAGCTCCCGAAGGATCCACAAAATATATAGGATTACCCAAGAAACACGAATAGCCCGAAATGGATGCATAAACTACTGGGTCAACATTCCAACGTCTACCAGTTCTGCTATCGTATTCCCAAAACTCTGCACCGTACAAACCTTCAATTATATCAAAATCCATTTCTTGGCTATTAAACCCGAATTTGTATTTATCTTCCGTTTTTGAAGCTTCAAACCCACGATAAGGTAAAGCTGAGCCATAGGGTTCGTAGTCGTGCGAGGATAAAATTGCCTTTTTCAAGTCTTTTTTTATCAAAAATAAAGATTTTAAACAACATATCAAGACCTTACTTGTGAGAAAAGTTGGCTTCCTTTTTCATTTTATTCGTAGGCACTGCCTGCATTTATAAAACGACGGCGGTAAAATCGCACGCCGAACTCACTTCGATGTTTACTTTTTGATTTATTTGATTGGTATAGCCTTAGGCTAACTGAGAACTAAAGCTTTTCAACAAAACAATTCAGTTTTTTTATAAAATCTGTATTATAAATATATCGTTTACCGTTAATTTCAATTACATGATTATCCCACAAATATATCGTTTTGTCAAAATAAAATTTCCTGTGCATTTTTATTTTTGCAAATAATGAATTAACCTTTATATCAGTTGGCTTTTGATGTAATATAATATCATTTATTTCCACAAAAATGGAATCAAAACAAAATCCATTAATATTTTTAATTTTTAATTTTACATCATAATATGAATTAAAATTAAATTTATTTATAATAGTTTCATAACGACCCAAAACAAAGTAGAATTTCGCCTGCTTATTTTTTAAATCTTGTGAAAATAAAATATTAGAATAAATAATAAATATTATACTAAGTACTTTTTTGTTTAGGCACTTTCCCATTTAAATTATATTTAGCTTTTGAATGACCTTTAAATATTTTTGTTGCAAACTTATATACTGCTTGGGCTGCTTTGCCAACAGCTTTACCTACTTCAATCGTACTCGTAGGGTTGGAAAAATAGGTTTGTTTTATTTTATAATCAAAATAATCATCTCGATAAGTTTCATTTTTACTTTTTTCAATCAACTTTAAAATAGCATTTTTTTCATATTCTTTAGCAACCTTCTGCTCTTCATCATAATAATCAAGTTTTTCTTGTTGGAGATAATCATGAACACTCTCATGATAAAAAGAAACAGCAGGCGATGACATACCTTTAACTTTTCGTTTATTATTCTCTAATACAGTAAGTCCTTGTGCTGGATTGTAAAAAATAGTATGTCCTTTAGGACTATGTCCAGATGTTCTTCTATAATAGACATCAACTACAGTAGAACTCGTTGCTATATTTAACATAATATCTTTATAATCAGCACTATTATTAACTATATAATTATAACTATCAATTACAGCATTAACGAAAGGATTATTTGGTGCTGAACCACCATTTGTTCCATCAAAATCAAAATGTTGTTGTGTATTATTTTTATCTACATAAAATATACGATAAATTTCTCCACCATCATCAACGAAAGCGATTGGATTATTATTAAAGCTACAATAAGGAGATGTACTAGATAATTGATAAGCTAGTGGGTCAGAACTAATCCACCGTCCAATTCGTCCATCATAAATTCTTGCACCAAAGTCGTAATCATCATTTCCTATCTCAGATTCCTTTTCTTGCCCATTATATCCAAATTTGTATTTATCTTCCGTTTTTGAAGCTTCAAACCCACGATAAGGTAAAGCTGAGCCATAGGGTTCGTAGTCGTGCTTCGATAAAAACAGTATATATCCCCCTTTAAATTTCATGTTTTAAATTTGTTGTTAACCTTTTTGGTATCTAATCTTTATTTTCGATTTTATCGAATTTGTAAGTAGTATTCAAACAAGTCAACTTATAACTATTAGAATATTAATTATATATAACTAATTCGGTTACCATTTAAATTAAGGTTTTATGGTAACCGAATAGTTCACTAAAGGTGTAAAGTTACATAATTAATTTCTTTTGGCTACATCAAAATTATTGTTTCCATTATTTAGTTTTCCCTTCAAACTTAGCATATCGTAACTTACTTTCGATTCGATAACCCGAGCATAAATTTGTGTGGTTTTAATACTCGTATGTCCCAAAAGTTTTGAAACTGTTTCAATTGGAACTCCATTAGTTAATGTAATTGTTGTTGCAAATGTATGTCGAGCCATATGAAAAGTTATTGTTTTATTTATCCCACACCTCCGCTACCGCGCGAATCCTTTCGTGTGGTATTATAGAACCAATTAAAAAATAAATATTTAGAACTCATTTTTCACATTTGTCTTTGTAAGAAAAAAACAAACATGAGTCGCAACTATACATTTCACAATCCACAAGGAGTCTATTTTGTATCATTTGCTGTCGTCGAATGGTTAGATGTTTTTCAAGAAATGAATACAAGAATATTTTAATAGACTCACTTCATTTCTGTCAGAAAGAAAAAGGAATGGAAATATTTGCATGGTGTATTATAGACAAACCATGTTCATCTTGTGTTTCGAAGTGTATAAGAACTCAAAACAGAATTACTTTTAGGCGATTTCAAAAGATTTACAAGTAGAGCAATCCTAAAGGCGATAGAAGATAATCCACGAGAAAGTAGAAAAGAATGTTTGTTGGAACAATTTCGTAAAGCGGCAAAAAAAAGTACAAATACATCGAATTATCAGTTTTGGAGACACGACAACAAACCTATTGAACTTTGGAGTAATAAAGTTGTTTTTGAGAAAATAAATTATGTTCACAATAATCCTGTTGAAGAAGGCATCGTTTTTAGAGCAGAAGAATATTTGGACAGTAGTGCACGAGATTATGCCGGAATTAAAGGTAATGTTGATAATATAATAATTGTAAGATGATGAACAGTTTTAAAATCACCACGCGAAAGGATTCGCACGGTAGCGGGGGTTGCTCAGTTTTTTTGCAATGTTGGTCTTCGTGTCACTTTGTGAAATCACTTAGTGTTCTTTGTGGTTAATGGCTGTTGGCAGACAATAAAACCCCGTTTGCAGATTTTATTTGTACCGAGCAGTTGTATGATATAATATTTGTATACATTTAAAATCTATACAAATGAAGAAACAAATTATTACAATTAAAGTTGCTGGTTTTGTAACTGGATTTTTCAGCTTATTTCATCTACTATTTTACTGGTTGCTTAATTGGAAAGATGCTCTTCGATGCCTCGATGCCGATAACTGGGCTATTTTTCACGCTTTCAATTTTGGTATGAATATGATGTTTATTATGTTTACCATCGTATCGCTTTTTATGACAAAAAAGCTTTTAACCGAATCAATCGGTAACGTCATGCTTATATTCATGTCATCCATTTTTGTGATGCGAATTGTATGTGAATTTGTTTTGTGGAAATTGACTGCAGTTCAATCGCCCGTCATTATTGTTCTTTGCCTTATTCCAGCAGTATTATTTGTTTTACCTTTATTTAGTAACCATAAAAACATAGCATCATGAAGTTTTATAAAATAATAGCCTTACTTACCTCTGCATTGTTTGCATATTTGTTCATTTATTTGCTAACCAACTCAGGTTCTTTTTTAAACGGTATTGGGTTACAATCGAGCGTTGCCACCTATGTACTTGCACGTAGAGCGTCGATGTTTATGTTGGGAATTTCAGTTTTGATGCTTGGTTCCATTAATTTGCCACCGTCAAAAGCGAGACAGATTATTTGTCTCTCAACAGCTATCACAATGTTTGGACTAGCTTGCATGGGAAGTATGGAATTTTTAAATGGGAATCTTAACGCATCAATAATACCGGCAATTGTTATCGAAACAAGTTTAGGTATTTCGTTTGGAATAATCTTTTTTAAGAATAGAAATGCAGAAAGTAAACAATTTTTAAATAAATAGAGCTAAGTTCTACAATACACAGCAAAAAGAAAGTAGAAATATGACCGACACAGAATATTCGCAGCCTCTTCGACAGGCACAGGGTGACATTCGTAGTCTGTAAGTCATGCTGCTTGTCGAAGCATCTGTAAATCGCTATAATTACCGCTGTCATTGGTAACATTTCGAAAATCATTTGCTATATATGTTAGAACTTAGCCATAAATAGTAAAACAGTAAGCAATGAAATTACTTAAGAAAATAACAAATGGAATGCTGTTGATATTTATTGGTTTCCTCCATACATTTTTCGGCATTTCGAACGATGCTTTTGGTGTTCAATTTCAGAGATTTTCACAGACACATTTTTATAAAATAAGTTGTGGACTCGATGAATTACCGGCTAAAGTTGGTATTACAAATTTTGAAACATTTGCTGCTTTTTGGTTTTTCTACTTCGGTATTTTAATTATTCCTTTAGGATTGTTGGTTCATTCATTTGAAAAGAATAATCGAATTATTCCGCATAGTTTTACAATAACGTATTTAATCGTTGTGCTTATTGGTTGTTATATGGTTCCAAATTCAGGAATTTCTTTTATAATGTTTCCGCATGCAATATATATATATGTTATTAAGCAATAGTATTAAACAGAGAAAATTAAACAGATAATCATAAATTATGAAATAGCCATAAGCAAATCTTGCATACCAAAAGCAATGATTATTTATGGCGTATTCCATTTGACAAATAAAAAACAATTTTAAAAATAAACAGATGAAACTACCATCAAACTACCCATTCACTATTTCACCCGAATTTGGTGATGTTCATTTTGTCGATTTACTTTCTTTAAACAAGATTGCCCAAAAGTCGCTTTCGGTTGATGAATTGACCTATCGATTCTTTTCTATAGAAATTCCCTTTGTCGATTGGTTATTTCGTTTGCGATGTGCTTTGGTAAAACCATTTGGACTAAAAGGCGACTCTTTACCTAAACAAGCACCCGTGTTTGTTAGAAAATACAACGTGGGCGAACAAATTGTTATATTTACAGTAGCAAGCCGAACTCACAACGAAATTGTGCTAGAGGACGAAGACAAACATTTGAATTTTAGGATTTACAATATCATCAAGCACAATGATGACGGTACATTGTCGTATCACAATTCAACCGTGGTGCATTACAATAATGTGTGGGGTAGAATATATTTTTTCTTCGTCCGTCCATTTCATACATTGATTGTTTTGGCATCGATGCATAAATTGAGTAAACAAATGCGTACATTGTAGGTAATTAAAAAGGGCTAATTTCTATGATAAACAATAAAAACAAATAAACGATTAAAACACCCTCCGCCCTTCGAGGGTTTACCAAAGTAGAATACAAAAAAGCCTCTGACCTTGTTTTTTTGTTTTTTTGAAAGGTTCAGGGGCTTTTTTATATCAAGACAATACCCAATAACAAGCAATTCACGCTGAGCATAGCTGTTCTATTGATATTTTATAGTTATTAATAAACGAATCGGTGAAATCAAATTAAATCGGTAAGAATATCTGTTTTCATTTAACCGACAATAATAGGAGGCTTGCCGAATAAGTGTTAGTGGGGTGATTATTACTTTCGATCTTTGACTCGAAAATTAGTAATAACCAAAATCTCTAACATAAATGCATCAAAAATTAACACATACAATCAATCCATCGATAGCCGTTGAAGTAAAAGGATTGGTAAAACACTTTGGCGAAAATCGTGCTGTTGATGGAATTGATTTAATCATTCCTACAGGAACTATTTACGGTGTGCTAGGACCTAATGGAGCTGGAAAAACAACTGCAATTCGAATATTATCAACTTTGATGAAAGCTGATAAAGGCAGTGCTAAAATTTTCGGCCATGATATTAATACGGAAGGGCATATCGTTCGTCAATTAATAGGACTTACGGGTCAATATGCTTCGGTTGACGAAAAACTATCTGCTAACGAAAACCTATTTATCTTATCTCGATTACATGGATTAAGTAGAAGCGATGCTCGAAAAAAAACAGCTGAACTTTTAGACGAATTTGGTTTGTCGGAAGCTGCCAAAAGACCGTTATCGAAATTTTCGGGTGGTATGCGACGACGACTCGATTTAGCAGCTAGTCTTATTTCGAAACCTCCATTAATCTTTTTAGATGAGCCTACTACTGGATTGGATCCTAGAACAAGATTACAAATGTGGAATACAATTCGCAACCTTGTCTCTGATGGTTCAACAGTAATTCTCACTACTCAATACCTCGATGAAGCCGATCAATTAGCTGACCATATTGCGGTAATTGATAGAGGAAAAGTAATAGCCGATGGAACACCATCGCAACTAAAAGCATCAGTTGGTGCTGCAAGTCTTGAGCTAAAACTTATCGATAAAACTGAAGATGAAAAAGCTAAACAGATCATTCAATCTTTACTTCTTGTTGAAGCTCATATTTCAAATGATGGTTTATTAACAGCTCCTTTATCGAACCCTGAACTTATTACCGATGTATTATTGGCTTTACGAAATAGTAGCATTCAACTTTCGGAGGTAAGTGTAAAAACTCCAACAATGGACGAAGTTTTTCTGTCATTAACAGGACATGAAACAGAAAAAAGTGAAGTAGAAAGCAATTAAACGGTATCAACAAACAATATTTACATTTATGAAACAAACAAACAATTTATCTCAATCGGCACTTTCAAATCATATAGGACTAAAACAAATTATTCGTGAATCGTCAATTATGGCATATCGGGGATTATTGAAAGTACGTCACACTCCCGAGCAGCTAGTCGATGTAACCGTTCAACCAGTATTATTTACATTAATGTTTGGTTACCTTTTTGGTGGAGCTATTTCGGGGAATGTACAGAATTACCTGCCATTATTAATACCTGGAATTTTGGTTCAATCAATTTTAACCGGAGCAATAACTATTGGTGTTCAACTTCGTGAAGACATGGAAAAAGGTGTATTCGATCGATTCAAATCAATGCCCATTGCACGTATAGCACCACTGGCAGGAGCATTGCTTGCCGATACCATTCGTTATGCATTAGTTACAATTCTCACATTTGCAACTGGATATTTAATGGGATACAGACCAGAAACTGGTTTTGTTGGTTTATTTTTAGTTAGTATACTCGTAATTGCTTTTGCATGGTGTGTAAGTTGGATTTTTGCCTTAGCTGGTGTTGTTGGACGAAGTGCAGCAGGCGTTCAGGGAATATCTATGATGATATTATTTCCTCTTACATTTTTATCGAATGCTTATGTTCCAATTGAAACATTACCTTCTGTTCTTAAATGGTTTGCAAAAGTAAATCCTGTTTCACATTTAGTTACAGCAGTACGTGAAATTATAAATCATGGCGTAATTTCTCAAGATTTTTGGATTACAGTAATAGGAGGAATAGTAATACTTTGCATTTTTGCTCCACTTACTGTAAAAGCTTATAAGAATAAAATATAATACATTTGTTAGCTCTTTGATTCCTAATCTTTATTATTGAAACAACTCTATATCCAATTGAAACATTTTTCAAGACCTTAGGGCGTGTGTTGCTATACTTTTGCTATACGATATTATTCAATCAATTAGTAAACTTAAAGAACAAGCATTATGAAAGCACGCATTGAATTACTCAAGGTTTTTTTGATAATTATTTTTTCTACTTTTGGTATTTTGGCACATGCACAAATTACAATAGAAGCAGAAAACTATAAAAGTATTGGAAACGGAACGTCTCCAATAGTATTGGAAAACGCAGGAGCAACAGTTGGTTATTTCGATGAATATGCCGAAACCATTACCTACTCCGTTACAATTCCAACTGCTGGTTATTATGAATTTTCATTAAGGTATCTTGCTGGTGCTGCTGGAAAACTATCGATTGAAGCAACAAATGGTGCCGTTGGCTTAATCGATTTTGAAGCTAAAAATGGCGATAGCTGGTGGACAACACCTTTAGCTAGCTGGCTCGAAACAACATATGCAAATAGTCCATTGTTTTATTTTGCAAGTGGTGTACAAACATTTACCTTAAAAAACTTGGGTACTGGAATTAATCTCGACTATATAAAACTATCAAAATCATCAATTACAAATACTTCAATAAGTAACATAATTACTAATCCATCGAAGATTGAAGTGATGCCAGGCAAGTCGCTTCAAATAGCTGCATACGCAGTTAATTCCGACAGCAAAGTTATTGCATCACCCATTATATGGTCATTAAATGTTCCCAATGGTTTATTTACTGCTGGTAGCATTCCAAGTGTTGAAACAGCAAGCGTTTCTATTGGTGGTTTAACTAAAACATTGAATATTAAAGTTGCAATGCCAACTAAGAAAAGAAACTTTGTGGTATCTCAATTTGGCAAACTTACTGTTACAGAATCGTATGCTGGTGCTAATGATTGGGCTGTTCGTGGCGAGAAAAAACAAAAAGCTAGTTTGGCTGGACCAAGTTTATTTTGGAGTTGTTCGGCACCTGCTTGGTGGAAAAAAGAAACTATCGATTGGTTGGTTGAAGACTGGCATATTCAAGTCGTTCGCTGTCCTGTTTCTATTGGTCCAGGAATGTACGACAATATTGCACCATACGGATCGTACACCCCAAAATATCTTGGAACTACATGGAATAACAACAATTATGTTAAAAATCCCGAACTTGCTAAAAACATGATGGATGAGGTAATTGCTGCTGCTATCGAAAATGATATTTATGTAATCATCGACTTTCATGATCATCACTCACAATTTTTCAAAAAAGAAGCAATTGAATTCTTCGATTATTTTTCAAAGAAATGGGGAAAATATCCCAATATTTTATACGAAATATTTAATGAGCCATTTGTAAACGAACAAGTTAACCAAGATGGTTATGCCGATGCTGTTTGTAATACAATTAGAGCAAACGACCCTAGCAATGTTATTATTATTGGATCAAAAAACTATAGTCGCGATCCCGAATTTGGAGCAAGTTTTTATAGTCATGGAAATATTGCCGGCACATGGCATGGTTATGTTGTCGACAACCATCAAGCCGATTGGATAGGTAAAAGTTCATGGGGAAATGGAACAGCAATTGTTGTTACCGAATGGGGACGAAATGGTAATAACGATGGTGGACTTGTGCAAACATTTAAAAATGCTGGAGTAATTCAATGTTCATGGACATTAAACAACAAACAAACCAATGGCGATGAAAACTGGTCAGCATTTAATTCAAGTGTTACAAAATCGTCGGGTTGGACAAGTAGCGAGCTTTCAGCTTCAGGACAGTGGATGCGTGACATGATGCGTGGTTACGGATATGTTCCACCAGCAAAAATTGACCCCGATGCAGTTCAACTGAGCCTTGAAGCTGACAAATCCTTAAAACTACCAACTTCATCAACGTCATTATTAGCTACTGCAAGTACTGGATACGGAACAATAAGCTATAATTGGATTCAAACAAGTGGACCTAATACAGCAAGCTTTAGTGCGAACAACATTGCAAATCCAAGTATAAATAATCTGCAAATTGGAATGTACAGCTTTAAAGTAACAGCAAGTAACGGCATTGACACTCAAGAAGGAACAATTAAAGTTACCGTATTACCACAAAACTATACAATTCCAGCAGGAGGAGATGTAATTGACAATGTTGACGATAATGATATAACAACTTTATGGGGTGGAGCTTGGAGTGTGTTTGACGATAGCAATGATAAAGGAGCATCGACAATAACATCGGCCATTAATTTACCAAATAACAATACCGTTAATGCATCTTATACATTAAACAAAGGAGGATGGGCATACAATCCATATTGCGGTGTTAAGGTAAGTATGAAAAAAGACGGAACTGTTATGGATTTAACTGGATGTCAAAAAATAACATACAAATATAAAGGTGCTGCTCACGATTTTAGGGCTCAAATGGCAAAGATTGCCGATAACGATTATCACAAAAAAGCAATTCCAGCATCGAGCACTTGGACTACCGTTTCTGTTGACTGGTCAGCACTGGCACAAGATCCTGCATGGGGAACTGATGTTGGTGCAATTGACAAAACCAATATCGATTATTTTAGCTGGCAAGTATCTACAGCAAGTGGTACGGGAACTATTGAAATTGATGATATAACTTGCGTTGGAGCAAAAGGTCCAGTAAGTAATATGCCTCCCGTTGCTTACGCAGGAATTGATACTTCTACCGTAAACAACAACATTAGTCTAAATGGTAAAAATAGTTTTGACATTGAAGGTGATACAATAAGCTATGCTTGGACACAAGTTTCGGGACCAAATATAGCAACAATTACAGTTAATAGTTCCCCTACACCATCGCTTACAAACCTAATTAACGGAACATATATTTTCCGTTTAGCTGTTAGCGATGGAAAAGCAATAACTGCCGATAGTGTTGCTGTAACAGTAAACATTCAAAACACAAACATTTCTCTTCAATTGGCAAAAGGTTGGAATCTGATTTCAATTCCTGCGGGACAAGCAAATATTCCTGTAACAACACTTTTCCCCAATGCTGAAGTTGTTAAAACAAACGATAGCTTTTACAAAAAAGGTTTAGCCACATATTTCAATAGCCTAACGAACATAGAAGGAGGAAAAGGATATTTAGTATATAATTCAGTTCAAGAAACTATTGTTTCAAATGTAGTTACAAACACAACAGCAAGTACAAGCTTAAAGAAAGGTTGGAATTTAATTGGTGTTCCCAATATGCAATCGCTAGTCGTTTCAAAATTACCAACCGAAACAATTATTGTTAAGAATTTTGATGGATTTTATATCCCGAACAATGGTTTAAGTCAAATAACAGAACTAAAACCTGGGAATGGATATTTTATAAAAGTTTCGGCAGATTGTGTAATAAGTTGGTAAATACTGATAGAGTTTAATAAAATAGGCTGTTCTAAAAGTTCTAGAACAGCCTATTTATTTCTGAAAAATCAGATTAATTATGCCTTTTTAACAAATTCTGATTTCAATCCCATAGCACCAAATCCATCAATCTTACAATCGATATTGTGGTTACCACTTACAAGACGAATATTCTTCACTTTTGTTCCAGCCTTAATTGCCTTGGGAGCTCCTTTAACTGGTAAATCTTTTATTACAACAACGGTATCACCATCGTGAAGTTCTGCTCCATTTGAATCTAAAACCTTCGTTCCAGCATCAGCAGTTTCTACTTCTACATCATCAGGATTCCATTCGTAGAAGCACTCAGGACATATTAATAAACTATCACTTTGATATGTGTATTCACTTTTACACTTTGGACATGGTGGAAAATCAGCCATTACAATATTTTTTAATGATTAATATGCAAAGATACTATTTTAGTAAACAGACTACAAACTGTTTATTCTGTTTTGTGTATTTCACTGTCTTTACTCACTCACTTAAAGCAAATATATTCAAGTTTAATAAGTAGAAACAAGATATTTAATGCTCTAGATTTTTGTTCGGTTCGCAATAATGTTCTAATTTTGCTTTTTGGAATAACGTTTATAAAAGCGACCAAAAAAAGAAGTAAAATGGAAAATGTTTCAAACAGAATTGCAGCTCTTTCGGTGTCACAAACACTTGCAATGACCCAGAAAGCAAGAGAATTAAAAGCAACAGGTGTTAATGTAATTAGTTTAAGTGTTGGTGAGCCCGACTTTAATACTCCCGATTATGTAAAAGACGCTGCAAAAAAAGCAATTGACGATAATTTTTCGTTTTACACAGCAGTTTCGGGTTTCGACGATTTGCTTCAAGCGATTTCCGACAAGTTCAAACGCGAAAATAATCTTGACTATGCTAAAGACCAAATCATCGTGTCTGGTGGAGCAAAACAATCGATTACAAATGCTTTGCTTTGCTTGTTAAATCCCGATGATGAAGTTCTGATCCCTACTCCATATTGGGTTTCGTATCCCGAAATGGTAAAACTAGCAGAGGGAAAACCTACCTATATCACAACCACAATCGAAACCGATTTTAAGGTAACTCCTGCACAAATTGCAAAAGCTATTACTCCTAAAACAAAAATGTTCATTTTCAGTTCTCCATCAAATCCATCGGGAACGGTTTATACAAAAGAAGAATTAAAAGCTATTGCCGACATATTTGCTAAAAACAAACACATCTATATTCTTTCTGATGAAATTTACGAACACATTACATTTGGCAAAAAACACGAAAGTATTGCTCAATTCTCTGAAATAAAAGATCAGGTAATTGTTGTAAATGGTGTTTCGAAAAGTTATGCAATGACTGGCTGGAGAATTGGCTACCTTGCTGCAGCAAAATGGATTGTAAAAGCTTGCGACAAACTTCAAGGACAATATACATCGAATGCTTGTACCATTGCTCAAAAAGCAACTATTGCAGCTCTAAATGGTGGTTTGGAATATCCAATGATGATGAAAGAAGCATTTGAACGTCGTCGCGATATGATGGTAAAAGGCTTTTCTGAAATAAAAGGACTTAAGGTAAATGTTCCTCAAGGTGCATTTTATATTTTCCCCGACTTTAGCTACTATTTAGGAAAATCATTTGATGGAAAAGTATTGAAAACAACGGCAGACATTGCTCTATTTTTATTAGATCAAGCAGCTGTAGCATCAGTAAGTGGTGATGGTTTTGGTCAACCCGAATGTATTCGTTTCTCTTATGCGACTTCCGATGCAAATATTGTTGAAGCATTATCGAGAATTAAAACTGCTTTAGAAAAACTACAATAACGGGAGTTCTAAAAATCCAATTTTCTGCGTTACGCAATTTTTGTAAATCCTCATGTACTAAAGTAAACTGCGGTTTTCCAAAAATTACAAGCCTTGAAACTTGAATTTTTAGAAGTTCCCTTAAGATATTACAAATACGAAAAAAGCTCCGTCGGATTAATTTCTAACGGAGCTTTTTAATTGAAACGAGGGTTTGAATTAGTCTTTCACAAATTGCAGAACAATATTTGAATCAAGACCTTTAATTTTTACAGAATAAACAGCATCCGATAATTGTGATACGGGTACTGTAATTTTATCATTTTGAACAACCTTTTCTTTAAATTGTAATTGTCCTAGGCAATCAAATATTTCCACATCATAATTATATGTTTGAGGCAATACAATAGTTATTTCTGTAGATGCAGGGTTTGGATAAACTGTTACATTTTCTTTTGTAAAGATATCAGTTCCTACCAATTCGCTTTCGGCCATGTTCGACAATGATTGCGAAAATGGACCTCCATCCGATTTAAATTTATCGGTATAGATTTTGAAACCAAATCGAATTCCAACTTTATAGCTCAATTTTCCTGTTGGAGTATGAACATCGGTAAACGAAACTAACGAACTACTTCCTATAGAATCGTAAACACCAGTAGCTTGGTTCAATCGATAAATAATGTAGCTTTTCACATCAGCACCAACATAAGGTGTCCACCATAATTGAATTTGCTTTTCATTATTAAAACCAGACATTAAATGCATTGTTGTATGAACTGGACTTGCTGCCGAATGAATATCATTTGAATCGACAGTAACTAACATATATTGATATGCTTGTTGTTTCACATTTACATCTTTGTCTACGAAATAACTAGCACTATTAGCTGAAACATAGGCTATGCTATCCCATTTCCCTGTTTCAAGACCTCCACGATAAACAATATAAGCCTTAATACCCGCATTTTTTGAACGTACCCAAGCAACAATACATTTTGTTCCTGTAGCGGAATCGACCGTTACAACAGCAATTTTTTCGCTTAATGGAATACGACGAATTTTCACGCCAAATTGAACATCATCGCTAGCTAGATTTTTGTTTTTAGCAGTAAACCATAAAGTATCGGTTCCTATCCATGCTTTATCGAAATTGAGAAATGATATGTTTGCAACTGAATCAACCATTGTAGCTGTTGCATGATTTCCTTTTATAAACGTAAAATCGAAATTACTATTTGAACCAATTTTCAAACTATTCAAATTTATTGCAGTATCTCTATTTACAACATATAATGGCATTTTAAGAATATTCAATGCTGTAACAACCAAAGTTTGTTTCTGACTTACACCAAGAAATGCATCGGACTCGGGTATCGAAGCTGTAATTTCGCAAGTTCCTGGTCCAACAATGCTAACTTCATTTTCAATAACATCTGCTACTTGAGGATTAGAACTTACATAGTTTATTACTTGCCCAGAACTACTTTTAGCTAAAATTTTGAATGGTATAGTTCCAACTTTTTTAATGGGAAATGCATCAAAACCAATAATTGTTTGGATCGCTTTTTTCACAACAATCGTATCGATTATCTTAGTTGGAAAGAATGTACTATTTCCGTTTTGAGTTGCAGTAATAATTGCTTTTCCTTCTTTATAGGTAGTTATTTTTGTACCTAAAATACTTGCAACATCGGGTGCAGATGAAGTTAATTGTACTCCTAAACCAGATGTTGTGCTAACATTTGCAATTAAATCGGTAGCACCTTGAATTGTATCGGGCAAATTAAGTTGAATAGTTTGTTCTCGTTTTGTTATAAAGAATGAAATATTATCATTTTCAACTGCATACGAATTATATAAACGGAATTGATATCCATTATTCGGAACCAACATTGCTTTATAAATAGTTCCTTGTAATAAGCCTTTAACAACAGCAAACGTATCAGTTCCATCATAAACACAATACCAACCATCGAGATAAGAACCAGCTCCCATTTTCACATTAGGAATATAGATTTTACCATTTTGAGTTAATGCAATTCCCGAAGAACCTTCTTTTACAAAAATGGTGTAGTGATTTAACGGTACTTTATTCCACGATAAAACAACAGAATCTTTACTTGTTTGAGTTTGAAGTTTTAATCCAAAATTTTTAGCTATTGGCTCGTTTATTTTATATTCATACGCTCCTAAATCAATGGTATCATGTTGAATTCGGGGCATATCGGTAATATCTGTAATAATTGAATCGACTGGTAAAACTTCATTTTTACCTTTATTTAAAAATAATGAATGAACATTTAACTTCCAACTATAAGGATATAAACTTGTATTCAGCAATCCCGTTTGAGGAGATGGAATATCAAATTGTTTGTCTAACTCGGCTTGATTTGCTACATTTATAATCCCCAAACCAGCACCTAAACCAGTATATCCACCAACAATTGCAGTATTTTCAATTTTATTATTCAAGGTCAATCCTTGAAAAAAGATAGGACTTCCAATAATTGAATTTGTCATTGTCACCGCACATTTCACTGCTAAATCGGGAGCTTGTGTATCGATACCATCCACTTTATTGTGGACAACTGTTGTGTTTTTAATGGTAACCGTATTTAAGTTTGCATACGCATAAATTCCACCTCCACGAGTACCATAACCTTCCGATACATTATTGGCAACTAAGCAATTATCAATTAATCCTGAAATAATATTTACGCCTCCGCCATTTTCATTCATTCCTCCAATATTGCGATTTTGGATTACGATTGATTTCTCCAATGTACCTGAGCCAATATAAATTCCACCTCCAAATAATTCGCTAGTATTGTGTGTTATTAAACAATGCGAAACGGTACTCTTATTAAAAACGGTAATCCCTCCTCCATACAATGATTTATTTCCTGATATAAAACAATAGGCAATTCTTGAGCTATAGCTTGCAACAAATGCTCCTAAACTATCAGAACAAGTATTATTGATAATAGAACAGTTAAGCACAGACCCATATCTGAAATACATTGCACCACCATGCAAAACGGTTGTTTTTCCTTCGCAAGCTGAAATTGTAATTCCATCAACAACGGTTTTGTTATTAGCATTAATTCCATCAATTAAATAATCAGTTAAATCAACTTGAGCATTACTAATAAGCTTTGTTTCATTTTGAAACTCCCAACGATTTACGACTCCATCGCCATCTTTATCGAATGTTTTACGTTGATCGAGAGAGATTTCTGTTCCCGAAAAACCACCTACAACTCGTACGTTTGGTTTCAACAATAAAGTACTTGAAAGATCATAAACACCTCCGGCAATCCATACATCGCCAATACCAAGATTGATTGCATCTTGTAATTTATCTTTTGAAAAAGCATTTGCCCAACTACTACCATTTTTCAATCCACTTCCTGCGACTGTTATATAACGAGTAAATGCAAATTCCGATGCACCAACATCAATTCGCTCATACTGAACTCTTTTATTTCCATACACATCGTTTGCGGGTAGATTTAAAGCAGTAACATTTTCAGTTCCTGCATTAATTGCAGGTGAAGTTCCTGTTATAGCCCAATTAACAAAATTGAGTTCATAAATTGTGCTATTAGTAGTTGCAGCACCTTTAAATGATGATGGCTTAATAAATCCAAATTTTGTAATATCACTTAACGTAGTATTTTTTAATGATAGGACATCAGTTGTAATATTATTATACACTTTAGAATCGGCAAAGAAATCACCTTTTTTAATTTTATCGGCTATTAACGAATTGATTATATAGCCATTGGCAACAACACTAATTCCATCGGGTGATAGATTATTTGCAATGGTACATGAAATAATATTACCATTTAAGTTTGATACTGCACTTGCAATATTCTTAGCTCCTGGATAAAATGCACCAATACTTTGGTTATTAAAAATGAGCGAATTCACTAAAAACCCACCATTATTCAAAAACACACCACCATTTCCATATTCCGAGGAATTGCTAACAATAGCACAAGAAATAACTTCGCCACCGGCATTACATAAAACACCACCAGTCATACCACCCAAATTCGAGAAGATTACACTATTTTTAAGTAAGCCAACCTCATTTATAGCAACTCCAGCACCATATCCTCCACAGGTATTTTGATAAATAAAACAAGAATCTACAATTGCATCTTCAGTAATAACAACTCCTCCACCAATTCCATAAGAAGTATTTTGGGTTATTTTACAATTCTTTACTAATGCATTTTTTACAATTAATCCAGCTCCTAACGATTGATATGATGTTGTATCTGTGACATTAGCATTACCATATTTAATGGTAAAACCATTTATTTCCATATTCTTTATACCACCAAGAATATCAGAAACAACATGATACACATTATTGGTCATTTGACCATTTCGATCGACATCTCCACTTAAAACGGTTTCATTTTTAAACTCCCATGTTTCTATTTGTCCATTAGCATTCTGATCGTTTTTAAGTCTTTGATAAATTGACGTTTCACTTCCTGCAAATCCTCCAAATATCTTTACATTTTGACGTAATGTAAATGTAAAAAACCTTGATTGACTCACCGATTTACTTCCTGTTGCATCTTGGTTGGGATAATAAATTCCTTTAGCAATCCACAGTTGCCCGCCACCATTTATCGAAAGTAGATTTATAGCGTCTTGTATGCCAGAACTATCTTTAGCATTCGACCAACTTATTCCATTTTTAAGTCCAGCACCATTAGGGGTTACATACATTATTGATTGAGCAAATACAATTGTTTGAACAACGCAAAAACAAATAGCAAAAAATATTTTTTTCATAAATTCTAGATAATCGATTACTACATTTCCGCCAAAAGTAAACAAAAAAGCCCCAACTACTGAATCTAGTTAGGGCTTTTTTGCTTATTGTTAAAAACTTTAGTCCTTTATAAACATTGTAGTTTTTACACTATCATTTGTTTTTATTCTAGCAGTATAAATGCCTGACGTAAATTCTTCAATAGATATTTCAATCGTATTTTTACGTTCGAATCCTTTTGATTTATAAACACAATTTCCTAAAACATCAAGAATTTCTATTTCATCCATTTCAAATCCATTTGAAGAAATCGAAACATGAGTTTGTGCAGGATTTGGATATACGTTTATCTGTGACATTTCTTCAATTTCAGTACCAACCAACTCACTTTCAGCCATGTTTGACAAAGAAACAGAGAACGGTCCATTATCGGATTTAAAACTATCTGTTCTAACTTTTTTAGCAAAACGGATTCCCACTTTATAGCTCAGTTTTCCTGTTGGAGTATAAATATCGGTAAACGAAACCAGTGAACTACTTCCTATTGAATCGTACACTCCTGTGGCT
>Ga0302286_10001166_pt1 | contig 19904 bp, 13 predicted proteins | sample III_Fen_E2_3_FD_198765 | JGI IMG/M metagenome (GOLD analysis project Ga0302286, IMG submission 198765) | Peat permafrost microbial communities from Stordalen Mire near Abisko, Sweden - III_Fen_E2_3 | ecosystem: Environmental > Terrestrial > Soil > Wetlands > Permafrost | place: Sweden: Abisko...
TTTGATTGCTCCAAGCCCGAAGCGAATTTCATCGCTATTATTAACCGCAAAACTGATTTTACTTTCGTTAACATCGGGAACCAAAACCTTCATGCCCATGCGTTTGCATTCGTCCATGAAAATGGTGATTTTGTCGATGTTACTTAGGTTGCGACTAAGAACGGCAGCCATAAATTCGGCTGGATAATTAGCTTTTAAATATCCCGTTTGATAAGCAACATAAGCATAACAGGTTGAATGCGATTTGTTAAATGCATATTGAGCAAAAGCTTCCCAGTCGGTCCAAATTTTATTAAGTTTATCTTCCGGATGTCCTTTGGCTTTAGCTTGATCGATGAATTTACTTTTCATCTTATTCAGAACCTCAATCTGCTTCTTTCCCATTGCTTTACGCAAAGTATCGGCATCACCTTTTGTAAAGTCGGCGAGCTTTTGCGACAGAAGCATTACCTGTTCTTGATACACTGTAATTCCATACGTATCTTGCAGATATTCTTCCATATCGGGAACATCATACTCGATAACTTCTCTGCCATGTTTACGCTTGATGAAACTTGGGATATACTCCAAGGGACCTGGACGATACAGGGCATTCATTGCAATTAAATCCTCGAAACGGTTCGGTTTGAGTTCGCAAAGATATTTTTTCATTCCTGCCGACTCGAACTGGAACAATGCAGTAGTTTCTCCTTTACTGTAAAGTTCGAATGTTTTAGCATCGTCGAGCGGAATTTTATCAATTTCGATGTCTACACCTTTGGAATCTTTTACGAAAGCCACTGCATCTTTAATGATTGACAGCGTTTTAAGTCCAAGAAAGTCCATTTTTAGCATACCAACTTCTTCAATAAATTTACCCTCGTATTGGGTAACTAAAAGTCTGGCATCCTTGTTTTTACTAATTGGAATATGATCCCAAAGATTATCGCGACAAATAATGATTCCACATGCGTGAATTCCCGTTTGGCGAACCGAACCTTCTAAGGTTTCGGCATATCGTAAAGTGTTCTGAATTAATATATTTTCCGATGTTTTTTCTTCCTCAAGTTTTGGCTCAAGTTTACAAGCATCTTTAAAGTCTTTTGCTTTTTCGGGAATGAGTTTGCAAAGTCGGTTAGCTTCGTCGAGTGGTAGTTTTTGAACGCGGGCAACGTCTTTTATCGACGATTTTGTAGCCATTGTTCCAAATGTAATAACGTGAGCAACACTTGTTTCGCCATATTTATTTACCACATATTCCAAAACTCGTTCGCGACCATCTTCATCGAAGTCAATATCAATATCGGGCATCGATATACGATCGGGATTTAAGAAACGCTCAAACAGTAGAAAGTATTTAATTGGGTCAATTTCGGTAATCCGCAAGCAATATGCTACAGCCGAACCTGCTGCCGAACCACGACCAGGACCAACGGCAACATCAATATCACGAGCTTCACGAATAAAATCCCACACAATGAGGAAGTATCCTGGGAAACCCATCGATTTAATGGTTTCGAGTTCAAAATCGACTCTTTCTTTTTTAGCTTCGTCAAAATCGGCTCCCCAACGCATTTCTGCACCTATGTAAACGAGATGTTTTAGGTAATCCGATTCGTATTTTACACGCAATACTTTTTGATATCCTCCAAGGGTATCAACTTTTTTCTGTGTAAATTCTTCAACGAGTGCAGCTTCCGAATAGCGTGTTGCATATTCTTCCATTGTTCCAAAATCCTGTGGAATAGGGAACTCAGGCATTACGGGAGCTATGTCGAGATTAAAACTTTCGATTTTCGATAAAATTTCTTGCGTATTTGCAATCGCTTCAGGAAGATCCTCAAATAGTTTCGACATTTCATCGGGCGATTTCAAATATTCTTGCGTCGTGTAACGCATTCTATTTGGATCGTCAAGATCTTTGCCTGTATTTAAGCAAATTAAATGATCGTGAGCAACGGAATCTTCAGCATTGATAAAATGAACGTCATTTGTTGCAATTAGTTTAATACCAGTGCGTTTTGCAACTTCTATGAGAACAGTATTTGTTTGAACTTGGCGTTGATAAACATCGGCATCCATTTCAGGAATTCCCGATTTATGTCTTTGTAATTCCAGATAGAAATCCTCGCCAAAAACCGCTTTATATTCAAGAGCTAATTTTATAACGTCCTCAATATCTTTGGTTCGAGCAGCATAAGGAATTTCGCCACCTAAACAAGCACTACAACAAATTACACCTTCGCTATGAGCATGAAGTAATTCTTTGTCGATACGTGGATGATGGTAATAACCTTCGGTATAGGCTTTTGAGGCAATGTGAATAAGATTTTTGTAACCTATATGGTTCTTCGCCAGCAAGATGAGGTGATAATATGCACGTTTATTTTCATCTCTTTCTTTATCGAAACGTGATTTTGGAGCAACATACACTTCACAGCCTAAGATTGGCTTAAAGTGAATGTCTTCGTAAGGTTTCCCTTTTTCTTTGGCTTTCTCTTTCCGCTTTTTTACAACATCTTTGGCCGAATTATAAAATTCTTTTACTCCAAACATATTGCCATGATCGGTAATTGCAATGGAGTTCATTCCAAGATCCATTGCCTTATTTATCAAGGTTTTTATTTCGCAGGCACCATCAAGAATCGAGTATTGAGTGTGAACATGTAAGTGTGTGAAATCTTGAGACATAACCTAAATATATTGAGAAATAAAACATTGCATTTTAATGCCACAAAGATACGAAATCGTATAGCAGATTCTTCGTTGAGTTATTAACAAAATGATGTGATATTGTTGAGACGAAAAATCATAATAAATTGATTCTTTTAGTATTTCGGTTAGGTATAACTGACTCCAGTTTCTAATATTCGTGAATTACGTAATATTATTCTGCTATTTTATTGGTTCGATAGGTTGTAATATGTAAGTGATGTTCGTATTTATTGTGTTAGTATGAAATCAAATGTTTCGAATATTATTATAATAATATATATTTGTGAAAGTACTAATTTAAAAATGTAACGATATGTCAAAACAAAGTGTAATCGATTTGCTGACAAAAGGTGGAAGCGACAATGCGTTTCGTGTAAAATACGATAACCTATTTGCAAAAGATAAATTTGTGGAATTAGCTAATTCTGAGGGTTTTGATTTTACGGTAGATGAGCTTAATCAGGTTTTAAGAGAAAATGGTGATATATTTGAGTCTAATGGCAATCCTCCTAAAAAAGGAATTTGGATTAAAGACTAATATTCTTCACTTCTTTAATGTACTGTATTGCAATTGGCTACTTTTGCAAAGTTCCTGACTTTGCGAAAGCTACGTCAATTGCGTGTTTTGATGCTTGAAAATACTATTTCAAAGTTTAGTAGATTAAAAATTTTGCATTAATCGAACCACTAAAGTATCAACAGTAAAAAAGATGTACCTTTGCTTAAAATAGGTATATCATGGCAATTAAAATTCTGCAACTCCTTGCTAGTCTTTCATTACTAGTTTTCATTCACGAACTTGGACATTTTTTGTTCGCTAAATTGTTTAAGACGAGAGTCGAAAAATTCTATCTTTTTTTCCATCCTTGGTTTTCACTTTTTAAAATTAAAAAAGGTGATACAACCTATGGTATTGGCTGGTTGCCAATAGGTGGCTATGTGAAAATTGCTGGCATGATTGACGAAAGTATGGACAAAGAACAAATGGCAAAACCTGCCGAGCCTTGGGAATTTCGCTCTAAGCCTGCATATCAACGTTTTCTGATAATGTTTGGTGGAGTTCTTTTCAACTTCATTTTTGCATTGATAATATTTTCAATGAGTTTGATGCATTGGGGTGAAGAGTATCTTTCGATAAAGGATGCTAAATATGGTATTTACTGCGACTCACTTGCTCTTTCTACTGGTTTACAAAATGGTGATATCATCACTAAAATTGGGAATAAAAAGGTCGATAAGTTTACCGATATCATGCTCAATATCCTTACTGAAAGCGATAATCGTGTTGAGGTACTTAGAAATGGCCAATTACAAACAGTAAGAGTTTCATATGCAGTTAAACAAAAAATGATTGCAAATGGTGATCAAATGTTTATTACCCCGTTTATTCCCTTTGTAATTGATAGTGTAATTCCTGGTTCCCCAGCTTTGCAAGCTCATTTGCTTAAAGGTGATAGAGTTGTAGGCCTTGATGGAAAAGAAACTCCAGCCTTTTATGATTTTTCAAAATTAGTTAAAACACTGAAAAACAAAAAAACAAAGGTTTCATTTATTCGTAATGGTATAAGACAAGATGCTGAATTAACTGTAACTAAAGATGGTACTATTGGTGTTGCTGTAACATCTCCCGATAAATTATTTAACTTCTCTAAAATTGAATATTCCTTTTTCGAATCAATACCTGCAGGCTTTTCAAAGGGTGTAAGTACCTTGGGCGATTATGTAAAACAAATGAAGCTTGTATTTACTCCCGAAGGTGCTAAGAACGTTGGTGGTTTTGCTTCAATTGGTAGTTTATTTCCCGTGTTTTGGGATTGGCAAATATTTTGGGGAATGACAGCCTTTCTTTCTATAGTTCTGGCATTTATGAATGTTCTTCCAATTCCAGCTTTAGATGGTGGCCATATAATGTTTGTTTTATATGAAATTATAACTCGTCGCAAACCATCGCAAGTGTTTTTAGAAAAAGCTCAGTTGATTGGTATGGCATTCTTAATGACGTTGTTACTTTATGCTAACGGAAATGATTTGGTTAAGTTTTTGTTTAAATAGAATTTGATTCTGTAAAAAGAAAAAATCCCCAGTATAAATTTTATACTGGGGATTTTTTTATGTCTAATTTTCAGGAATATACTTCGTAATTAAAACCTTTAGTTCATCATAATTGCGAGCTACAGGAAATTCTGGATAGTCTTTTACAACATTGTCGGGTGGGCAAAAAAGAATTCCAACTTCAGCTTGTTGAAGCATCGAAATGTCGTTGTACGAATCGCCAAATGCTAGAACCTTATATTTAAGACTTTGGAAAGCTTCAACCGTTTTGCGTTTTGGGTCAGCTTGACGAAGTTTATAGCCGGTTATCATATTTTTTTCGCTGGTAATCAACGAGTGACAAAGTAAAAGAGGTCTGTTAAGTTGTGCCATTAATGGATCGGCAAATTCTACAAAGGTATCAGAAACGATAACTATTCGAGCCAATTCTTTCAACCATTCAATGAATTCCAATGCTCCATCTAAAGGTTTGATTTGTGCAATAACATTCTGGATGTCTTTTAGCGTAAGATTTTCTTGTTCAAGAATTTCGATACGATACTTCATTAGTTTATCGTAATCCTGAATATCGCGAGTGGTAAGTTTTAACTTATCAATTCCTGTTTTCTTCGCTACATTCACCCACACTTCGGGAACGAAAACTCCTTCGAGGTCGGAGCAAATAACATACATGTCTGCCATTTATCTAAATTTATTTTTTTACAAAAGTACAATTTGGAAAAATTATTTCCTAAAACTTCTATTCCTAACTTTATAAATGTTTTCAATTATCTCAACTACCTTTTTACCTTCCTTTGCACTTTGTGTTGAAAACTCTTTATTCTGCAGTGCTTTAACCATATTTTCAATTACAAATTCATGGTTTGCTGCTGAACCTGTATACGAACCATATTCATTTGGTGGATTGGTTTTTGCTAGCTTTGGCATAGAGTAATTCTTTATATTACAAAAGGCTACTTCATTCATATACTGTCCTGTAATCTTTAGCGAGCCATTTTCTCCGATTACGGTAATACTACTTTCTAAATTTTTGTCGTAAACTGATGTTGAATAACTTAGCGTACCAATTCCTCCTTTTTTTATGTCAAATGTCACAATTCCAGAATCTTCGAACTCGGTTAAGCTTTTGTGATTAAAATCTTTGAAAACACCCTTATAGTTTGAAATATCGCCAAAGACCCAATAAATCATGTCGATAAAATGCGAAAACTGAGTAAATAAAGAACCACCATCCATATCATTTGTTCCTCGCCAATTGTCATTTGCATAGTAACGATTATCACGATTCCAAAAACAATTGACTTGTATTATAAATATACTTCCAAGTAAGTTGTTATCAATCATTTGTTTTAACCAGATTGAAGATGGCGAAAATCTATTTTGCATTACACATGTAATGTTCTTTTTGTTTTTTCGCGAAAGAGCTATTAATTCGGATGCTTCTTTACTCTTCAAAACCATTGGTTTTTCGCAAATTACATGATGATTTGTAATAAGTGCTTTTTTGCTTTGTTCATAATGTAATCCATTAGGTGTACATATATTAATAACATCTATATCAATATTTGATGCAAGTAATGTATCTATTGAATTGAAATATTGATATTTGTCGAGAGTTTTGTCGTTTAATTCTTTGATGTCGCAAATAGCAACTAATTCACAATTAGCATTTTTGCTAATTACATCAATATGCCGTTTGCCAATATTTCCGATACCAACTACGGCAAATTTTATTTTATTATTTATATCCATTTTCAATTTACAAAAGTTTCGAAAAATCGTTTATCATTAACAATTAAACTTTAATCATTATGTAATACCGCGTCATAAACGTTTTTATACTTCAAAACTCCTTCATCAAGTGAATACCATTTTATAGCTCCTTTGCGAATTTCTTCCTTATTAAAGGTATCTAAGTCTTTGCATTTCAAAGCTATGTTATGTAATGTTTCTTTTGAGAAATCGTTGACAATTAAACCTGTATTTGTATCTTCCATAATATGAGACACATCGCCTACGTTTGAGTTGCAAATGAGTGGAATTCCCATTCCCATAAGTTCGCCCATTTTTGTAGGAGATGATGCCGTTTTCGAAAACGCAGGTATGATAAAGAAAACAGATGCCTTACTTATGCTTAATAGTGCTGGAAGTTCTGCCCTTTGTGCTTTTTGAATTTGTATGAATTCCGTTGGAATGCCCTTTGCTTCTGCTTTTTCTAAAATTTCTGATGGTTTATCGGCAGTAAGAAAAAGGAAACGTGCATTGAGATTGTTCTTGTGAATTTCGAGATATAAATCAAGCATTTCATTTAATAAATACCAGGTTCCAATTGATCCCAAATAGGTGTAAATTTCATGCTCTTTTTTGTACGCAAAATGTTTTCGAGTTGCTAATTTAATATCTTCGCTAATGTTTTGATAATTAAAGTGATTTAGATCGGCACAACATGGAATGACTTTGATTTTAATGCTATCTCTAATATCTTTTCGACTCATTATGTAGTTCTTGCCAGCTTCAGTTAAACTAATAGAATAATCTGAATGGTTTAAGAATTTAATTTCTTGTTTCTTAAAGTATTTGTAAATAAGTTTAAATGCTGGATTTTTTAGGTTCCAAATTTTCCCTTCAACACGTTCATCGGCAAAAAAACCTCGCATATCGAAAATGAATTTTGTACCAATTTTTTCTTTCAGTTTTAAGCCAACAATTGCCGAAATGTAACTTCTACAATGAATGATTTTAATGTTTTTCTCGAGACATATTTTCTTTGCCGTTTTATACATCATTCGAATATCCCAAAGCGTCGATAATACTGGTGGTTTCGGTGTATAAGGCAAAGGATTCCAAGTTATAGAGTTACTTGAAAGTAATGTGCTGATTTTCTCTTTGTTTTCAGCATAGTTTTGCTTCTTTTCAAAACTTAAAATTGTGATCGAATATCCATGTTTCGAAAGTCCTGCCAAGTACGGTATTACCTGCGATTGACCAAGATTATCGGTCATCCCATCGTATGATATATATAAGACCGATTTATCTGCCATTTCTTTGTAAAAATGATTGTAATACAATAAGTTGCCAAATTCTGTTATACAGATAGTCCACGTTTTTGTTGTAAAACAAATGTTTTAAGCTACTTACGTATGAAATATTTAATACCCCAAATTCTTTGATTTTTGCTTCGCTTAAATATTCTTCAACCAAATATTTTAAATCGTTTTTTAGCCATTTTGAAAGTGGAATGCTAAAACCCCATTTGGGTCTATCGAAAAATTCTGAAGGAACATAATCGTATAATACTTGTTTTAGAATGTATTTTGAAACGCCATTTTTGACTTTTAACGATTCGTCTATGTTTAATGCATATTCAACTACATTGTAATCGAGTAGTGGAACACGTGTTTCAAGACTATAAAACATGCTTGCTCTATCAACTTTTACGAGTAAATCATCTTTTAAGTAATACTGTAAGTCAAATAATGCTTGTTCTTCTTTAACTGATAATTGTCTATTTAATTCAGAGTACTTTTCTTTTATGTTTATTTCAATTTTAAATTCTGGATTTAAAACTTCGGAAATGTCGTTTCTTGAGAAAAGATATTGTTCTTGAGAAAAAATATGACTCTTTAAAAACTCTTCGGAAGGGTAGTCAATTACTTTTGCAGCTCTTTGGTTTCTATTTCCAGTTAATGTCATTACTGAGCTTAACGGTTTTCGAAAATATTTGAGCATCGGGTTGTTTAAACGTTCTGCCCAATTATACATGCCATAACCCATAAAAAGTTCATCACCACCATCGCCCGAAAGAGTCATCGTCACATGTTGTCGTGCAAGTTTTGAAACTATCATTGTTGGAATAGCCGATGAGTCCGAAAATGGTTCATCATAAAGTTCAAGCATTGATTCAACTAATGGTAGTGCATCATTTTCTTTTACTGCAAGTTCTGTGTGATTTGTTTTAAGGAAATCAGCTACTGCTTTAGCATATCCAGCTTCATTATTTTTTGAATCGGGAAATGCTATAGAAAAGGTGTTTAGTGGTTTCGATATTTGTTGTTGAGCAATTGCTGTAACGAGCGAAGAATCGATACCTCCGCTAAGAAATGTACCAAAAGGAACATCACTTTTTAAGCGGTAACGAACAGAAGTTACAAGTAGGTCTCGTAAATTCTCGCGTGCCTGAGTTTCGTTGCTTATTTTTTCGTCGGAAATTTTATCTTCAATGTTCCAATATCTTTCGAATGTAAGTTTTCCATCTTTAAGTTCGGCAAAACTACCCGATGGGAATTTGAAAATATTTTTCCAAATGGTGTTTGGCTCAGGAACATAACCAAGGTGTAAAAATTCGTTTATCGACTCTTTCCGTATTGATTTATTGTTGTTAATGGAACTTAGTGAAAGTAAAGCTTTAATTTCAGAAGCAAAAGCAAAATGCTTGCCATCCCAATAGTAAAATAATGGCTTAACACCCATTCTATCTCGAATGAGCAGTAGTGAGTTATCTTTTTTGTCATATAAAGCAATTGCAAACATTCCATTGAAATATTCTATTGCCTCTGTCCCTCGTTTTGCTAATAGCTCTAAAACCACTTCGGTATCAGAAGTCGTTTTGCAAGAAATTTGAAATTCTCGACGAAGTTCATCGTAGTTGTAAATTTCACCATTATAGATTATTAAAAATTGGCTATCATTTGACAACATTGGTTGATTAGCGCTGTCATTTAAATCGATAATTGAAAGTCGATTATGTGCCAATCCTATAAATTCATCTGAAAAATAACCTGTAGCATCAGGTCCACGATGAGCGGTTGCTTGAGCCATATTTTTTAGCTCATTAGCCTCAAATTGTTTTGAATCAAACTGATAGTATCCTGAAATGCCGCACATTTTTATTTTATATTTTATCGTAAAAATAGTGAATATATATGATTAATTATAGTTTGAAGTAACGATAAACTATTCGATTGAAAAAACATTTAGAATTCTTACTTTTGGACTTAATTAATAGTTTTGTATAAGTATGGCATTAGGCGAAAATAGAGATATTTATGAATCTCAAGCTACGGTTGAAAATTATTCACATGACAATTATATATTTTCACCTGAAACGGTAATAATAAAGAAGTTAATATCTGATAATATAAATGGATCTATGCTTGATATTGGGATGGGAGCTGGCAGAACCACCAAACATTTCTCAAACTATTTCAATAAGTATATTGGTTTAGATTATTCTCAAACAATGGTTTCAATGTCAAAAAAACAATTTGCTAATTATACTAATTGTGAATTTATAACTGGTGATGCACGTTCAATGTCAATGTTTTTAGTTAATTCATTTGATTTTATACTATTTAGTTTTAATGGAATTGATTGTGTTTCAACAACTGATCGTGAAATTGTTCTGAAAGAAGTTTTTAGAGTTGCAAAACCCGGTGCTATGTTCTTCTTTTCATTTCATAATTCTTACAATATTCCTCGTTTATTTTCATTCCAGTTTCCTAAAAATCCTTTAAAATATGTAGGTGAATATAAAAGAGTTAAAGGTGTTCGTTCTGTTAATTCGAGTCCTGATTCTTTGCTTAAAAATGACTTTGTTGAAATTGTTGATGGCGACTTAGGGTTTAAAGCTCAGTACGTTTATGCAAAACCATTGGCTCAAAGAAATCAATTAGAAAGTCTTGGATTTGAAAATATTGCTTTATATCGCTTAAAGTCTGGTGACCTTATTGCTTCAAATGTCGATTGGCAATCTATTACCGATGAGTGGATTCATGTGAGTTGCACTGTTAAAAAGTAAGAATGAAAATTGAATTCACATATTCTTTAACCGAAAAACAAAAACAAGATTGGATTTCGTTTTATAAATCATTTTCGCATATTTCTGTTATGCAATATATTGGTTGGTTTGAATTATATCAACCTAATAAAAGAGTATGCTATTGCATTTGTACAGAGAATGAAACAATAAAAGCCGTTTGTGCAATTTTAGAAAATAGAATTATAGCAGATGTTTATTGGGGACCTGTTGCGAATACTGATTTTGATACTGTTAACTGTATTCAAGCAATCCATTCTTACTACAAAAAAAAATATTTTGCTTTAGTTCGAATTAATTTACAAGACGAAGTTTCAGAGAAAACAAAAGCAATAGAATTGTCTCTTAAAAAAACGAATTCTTTTGATCAAAAGCTCGGTGAGCATAATTGGTCATCATTAAAAATTGATCTTAATCAATCTTTTGAAGATATAGAAAAATCGTTCAGTACGAATCATAAACGGTCAATCAAAAAAGCTCAAAAGGAAGAATTGTTTGTTGCTCAATTAGTTTCTTCAGACCATTTAAATCAATTTGCAGATATTTATGCTCACATGCATAAAGAACGAAATATTGCATTGCCAATTCAAGATCCCAATAAAACATTTAATGAATTAGCTTGTTTCTTTAAGGATAATGAGAATGGAATGTTTCTGGGTATTTTTGATCCATTACAGACTTTATTAGGTGCTATTACTATTTCATTTGAAGGACATAAAGCATTTTATTTGTTTGGAGCTTCTGACCCATCAATGCGTAAGTTACCCATTCTACATCTTGCATTTTATGAAGCATTAAAAATTTCAAAAGAAAGAAAGCTCTCATATTTCGATTTTGGCGGGTATAATCATGACGTAGATGATACAAGTCAGGTTTATCAAATTAATAGATTTAAGCAAGGTTTTGGGGGGGGATTTGTATATTATTCGTTGCAGTTGCAACTAACGGGGAATCGTTTAGTTTTTGGGGCGTATAAAATCTTACAACAATTACGTCATAGTAGAAAATAGGTCTGCTAGTTTTTTTGTTTGAAAGCGGCGTGAATAATGTTCGATATTTTTAGAGTAACAATTTACTTTTCCAATATTTATCCATTCATCATATAACTTTTCTAAGGCATTTGCTAGTTCTTGAGGATTGCCACATACAATTCCCGAGTTCGTGTCGTTTATAATTTTTTCAATAGGACCATCATCTTTACCAGCCATCAAAATCATTTTGTTAAAAGGTAAATATTCATATAATTTGCCTGAAATCATTTGTTTGTTATCAAAAATCAATAGGCATGATGCATTTGAATAATTCTCAAATAGAGATGTTCTATTGAGTCTATCTGTTAAAACGAGATAATCTTCAATACCTTGTGAATTTTGAATTATTCGTTCTTTTTGATTTAGGTCAAAATTACTGCCATAAAAGTATGCTTTGATTTTTTTAGTAGGATCCTTTTTTATAATAAGTTTTAATCCTTCAAGGAAAATTTCAAGAGTATGGAACGGGTAAATAGTTCCTCCGTAAGCAATTGTGAATGCGTCCTTATTTTGATTTTCAATATTTAAATTTGAATATTCTTCTTCAAAGAATCCATTTTGAATTATCTCAACCTTTTTTTTTGGGAAAAGAGTTTGTAATTGTGATTGATATAAAGGAGCAACTGTGGTAATAATGCTTGAACTTTTTACATAATGTTTTTCAAATAATGTATAGATATATTTCTCTATGAATCGGTATTTGTTTTCAAGTAGGTATAAATCAAGACTCCAACAGTCACGATAGTCTGCTATCCATGGAATAGAATGTTTTTTTGCTAGTTTCGAACCATACCTAAGCATTACAAATGGTTCGCCAGTTGCCAATATATAATCAACTTTATTGTTCTTTAAATAATCATCAGCTGCTTCATATATGCCTTTTCTGCTATCAAATGCAAAGATTGCATATTGTAAAAAAGTGTAAAGAATTGTGGCAATTTTTCGCAATAAAACTCTCGATTCTAACCCATATTTTAATATAAGTTTATCTCTGTAATTTGGTGTGTAAGGGACATTAATTATTGTGCCAAATTCTGTCGTATTTATCGAAACATCACGCTCAGTACTTGCTTTAATATAATCAATTGCATTTTTGTATGAATCGCCCCAATGTCGTGTTACAACAATCGGGTAAATATTGAATTCTTTAAAATACTTATACCATGCATATGGTCGTTGACTTCCCATTGAATTATATGGGGGGAAATCATATGCAAGTATTAAGACTTTTTTCATTTATATAAATAGTTTTTGTTTCAGTATCGATGAAATTCTTGATGCTGTATTTCCATCCCAAAGTTCGGGTATAGTTCCAATTTTAATTTGACCCAAAAGGATTTTTTTCGAAGCTTCAATTACATTATTAAAATCTGTTCCAATTAATTGGTTTGTACCAATTTCAACTGTTATAGGACGTTCTGTATTATTTCTTACTGTTAAACATTGAACATTCAATGCTGTAGTTTCTTCTTGAATTCCTCCACTATCGGTAATGACTAAGCATGCACTTTGTTGCAGATGAATAAAATCTATATACCCAATTGGATCTGTTAATTTTATACTTGGGTGTAGATCTTTAATCAAATCAAATTTCTGGAAATTTGATAATGTACGCGGATGAATTGGGAAAACAACGGTTTTCTGTTTTCCAAGATTATTTAAAAAATCTAGTAATTTTAAAATAGAGTCCTTGTCATCAACATTTGAAGGACGATGGAATGTAACGAGAATGTAATCGTGTTCTTGAATTGCTAGTTTTTCTAAAATATTTGATTTTTTTGCTAATTCAATGTAGTTGTATAAGCTATCAATCATAACATTACCAACATGAAAGATTTTGTCTGTGTTTATGCCTTCGTTTAATAGATGGTCTACGCCACTTTGTTCTGATACAAAGAGATAATCAGCCAATACATCAGTAACTTTTCGGTTAATTTCTTCTGGCATTGTATTGTCAAAACTTCGTAAGCCTGCTTCAACGTGAGCTATTGGTATTTGAAGTTTTGATGCAACAATAGTACATGCTAGTGTTGAATTTACATCACCTACAACAATTAATAAATCGGGCTTTTCTTGTAATAGTACTTTTTCGAATTCCAAAATAATTTGACCTGTTTGTTGAGCATGCGATCCTCCACTAATACCTAAAAAGTAATCGGGTTTAGGTAATCCAAGTTCTGTAAAAAATACGGTTGACATTTTTTCATCAAAATGTTGTCCCGTGTGACAAATTTTATGGATAATGGAATCTGTCATTTGCATAAAAGCTTTATGTAGCGGTGCCACTTTCATGAAATTTGGACGTGCTCCAACAATCGATAAAATCTTTTTTTGCATTTATTTTGTCTTTAATTATTTTCTATCCTCTCAAAGGTCTAGCCATCGAGAAGAAATTGTTTATTTTAAAAATATTTTCTTCAAACGATGTTTTATTTACCGAAATACGTGGTAACATATTTAATGTCTGATTTGATATTTGGCTTTGTTTTGTTTTATGTTCTTCCGTTGTAAACATATATTGGTAGTTAGCTGCTTCAACCATTGAAATTACTTTTTCATTATATATTCCATTGGGGCAAGTAAAAACTTTAACATTTTGTTTCGTTTTAGATTCAATAGTGTTTTTTGATTGTTGTATTTCACTACGTAATTCATCTTCTTTGATAATGGTGTTCAAGATATTATGTGTTCTACTATGTGAAGCTATTGTCATTCCTTTTTTTACACATTCATTAATATCTTCCCAATTCATGAAGTTATCACTCCATTCGAAATTTAGTCCTAATTCTTTCTCGATTCCAATAACAAAACGTGTTCTAAAATCAGATGGCTTTTCAAGTAACACACTAAAAACGGTATTACTATAACGATCGGGTTTGTCGATTTTATAATTGTAATTTAAAGAAATATCTTCAAATGAATATTCGAAATAGGGGAAATTTGAATAAATAAAATTTAATGATGCATTTAATCTATCAGTCCAGAATCGATGTCCCGATTCTATGGTATCTACAATTACACTACAAATAGCCGTTGCATTATATTTCTTTAATATTGGAATGACTATCGTTTGAAAACTTTTATATCCATCATCAAAGGTTAATAATACCTTAGTTTTATTAGTTGATTTGTTGCTATGAATATTTTCCAATGTTGTAAATTCATAAGATTTTGAAAGATATTCTATAATTCGTTCAAATTGATTTGGAGGTAACGATGGATATGATGGATTGGGATCATCGGAAATGTCATGAAAACAAAGGATTAGTGTGTCCGATTTGGTATTTGTTAATCGTAATATGTTTTGGATCTTTAGATTGTATGCAGTTTCAAATATTTTTTGTCGAATTTTACTAACTGGAATTAAAGGTACAGTAAAAACAGAATCAACTTTTTCGATATTTTGTGCTAATTTTTTTGCTTGTGATTGTCTTGAGTATTCTTGAATAGCTTCTTGATTTTGATTAAGATTGAACTGTATTCCATCTTTCCAATTGCTATATAAATTATTTAAAACATTAACGGTTTCTTCAATGGAATATGTAACGAAACCTGTTTGTGTTTGTTTTATCATTTTTGTGATAATTTCGTCATCTCCGGGACAATGTAAGATAGGCTTTTGGGAAATAAAATATTCAAAAATTTTTAATGGTACCCAACCTCCCATTTCTTTTGTTCCAAACACTAATAAAAGCTGAGCATTTTGCATCTTTTTTATTAGTTCGCTATGAGGAATTCTTCCCGTTAATTCGAAGTAGCGTTCGTAGCCATAAATACATTGTTTAATTCTCTCACCTTCTTTTTCATCGATCAAAACTCCTGGAAACTCAATTTTTATATCTGTTTTCCCACTATCTATTAGTTGTTTTATTGATTCAATAAAAATCTCAATATTAAATAATCCATAAATAGATCCATTATGAAGAATCGAAAAGACATTATTATTGGTCAAAGTCTTTTCGAAAAATGTTTTATCTTCTTCTTCGTATCCATTAAATACAACATATCCTTTTTTATTTGTGAATGATTCTATTTCTATTCTCCATTCTTCAGAACATGTTGTGAATGCTTCTGCATTTGATAACCATTTTGTCTCGCTATTGGCTTCAATCTTTTTTACTAAATACGGCATTTTTTTTATAAGCCACCAATGTGTATTCCATGGATCTCTATAATCAGCAATCCAACGGATATAAGGAAATTCCTTTTTTAGTAAATATCCAAATCGGAAAAGTATATAAGGTTTTCCACTTGCGAAAAGATATTTAATTTCAGGGTTTTGAGATAATAATTTCTTTGAATAATAATATAGGTTTCGAGATGGAACAACGTATAAAAAAAAATTCTGAAATACAATTTCTACTAAACTTAGAAATTTGGTTAAAAACCAAAATTTATTCCCATACTTCGCCTTTATCTTATCCCTCAAATTTCCATTATAAGGAATTGAATGTACTTCGTAATGGTCGAATTTTTGAACCTCGATTTCTTTCTTTTGTGAAATACCGGCGTAGTCTGTTTGGTCTTTTTCCCAATGACGGGTTATGATGATTGGATAGAATCCAAATTTATGCAGATATCTTGCCCACGAAAATAAACGGTAGCTTCCAGCAAAATTGCCTGGAGGGAAAAAGTAGGTGAGTATTATAACTTTTTTCAGTTGAGAATTACCGTTCATCAATTCGAATAAATATTTTTTGTAAAAATATGTTTTTTTGATTGAATATCATCGAATACTTTCTAATTCGTCGAGATAGTTTCGTAGTGCTATAAGTAGTTTGCGGTGATAATTCTTTTTGTATAATGGTTCGTACATTTCATTATTATGCCACAACAAAACGCAATTTCTTCCAAGCAGAAGCGACAGTCGTACTTTTTCTTTTGCAGTTGTCAATGCTTCATCGTATTTCATCTCAAGCGTTTTGCTGAGAGTAACGTCCATAATTGATAATGGATGAATCTCAACATTTACTACACGATTTGCTGTATACGACCATTGTTTAAAAGGACGAGTTATAGCTCCACGAAACAATAATTTGTCGCAAAAATAAAATGAAAAATCTTGTTTAATTCGGCGTTCCTCCAAAGGCAGTAAATCATCGGGGAAGCTACAATTCAAGTAATGAAACCGTGAAAATCGAGGTCGTTCCATTACTGCTTGTTCAAATGTCTCAATTTGTTCGTTGAGAGTTTCAGGATTATATCGTGTGTTGTACGAAGGATGCAATCCAAATGAAACTTGATTGATGTTAGTAAATAAATACTCTTTAAATGGCAAAATAGAGAAGTCGTTTTCGAAATCGAATTTTTTATGCGATTTGTGAACAAGCAAAAAGGCAATATTTTTTATATGTAATGTTTCGCCAATTTTATCTTGAAATAAAAACATTGCATTATTTAACATGAAATTGCGACGAAGATATTTTTTTGATAATAAGTAAGACCAAAATTCTTCAATCAATATTTGTCGTCGATAAAAAATGATGTGCTTGAAAAACCTCCATAGCGTTTTAAATATTCCAAGATATTTCCACAAATTGATATAATCGAAATCGGATGTAAAATAAACCGTTCCATTTTGTTTTTCTTCGTGTAAATAGTGAAAGTGAAATGTGTCTATCAAAATATCGACCATTGGATAACTTAAATATTTTATGACATCACGATAAACCGATTCCGAAATTACTCGTTTGTGCTCGTCGATTTTATTTGGTTTGCCAAGATAATGTTCGTTTACGAAATAATGGCAAAGTTTTAAAAATGGAATGTTGGTTGTGGGAATGTTCTTATAAAGATTTTTTAAAATGGAATCGTTTTTCTTGTTCTTTGTAATTTCGAAGAAAATTGTGTCAAGAATTTCGAAATCTTCATCTAAAAGCGTTGGGCTATCGAAATCGAAAACGGTTTCTTGGTAAATAAAATTTCCAAAGTCAACGATTATTTTTTCATCCTCAGAAATTTCGATTGAAACCGAATTGCAATCAATTTCCAGAACATCGCCTAGTAAATATAAAATATGGTCTTTCGTCAACACTATTTTTGAAAAATTTAAGTTCAAAGGTAAGAGTTTAAATTTGTTTGTTATCAGAAAAATGAAATCGTGTTTGTGAATCAACGAATTTTAATAATTTTACAGAAATCTAATTTGATTATTTTCGGATGAGTAAATATGTTTATGTTTTGGTGTTTTTTGTAATGACTTTAAGCCATTCGAATATCTTTGCTCAAGAACAAAAGGCCGAAAAAGAACCTCCGAAAAAGGCAAAAGTCAAGATTGAAAAGATGGATTCTCGAAAATCGAAACGGAAGTTTGGGAACGATGACAATATGTATCATGCCAAAAGTACAAGCAAAGAAGAGGATAGGAAAGAACGAAAAAGGCTGAAAGAACAACGTGAAAAATACGAAGATTTACGCGTCGATCAGCAGCATAGCGATGTAACTCGTCGAATGGTTAAAAACGAAAATACTGCCAACAATTTTAATGCAAAAAAGCGACGAACGTTCGGTCAATGGCTTCGTGATATTGAATTGCCCCATTTTACCTTAGGTGGATTATTTAAGAAAAAGAATAATCAAAATAAAGGTGGTGGCGAGCATCGAACGTATAAGGGCAAGCCTTCGTAAATTAAATTTCCTCTATTTTTCTCCTTTCAAAGCTCATTTTCTAAATACTACTTTTAGTTCATTTTGAGTTACTTACTGCTTTGTTGTTTTGTATGTGTCATAAAATCAGTGTGATGCATGTTGACAGAATGTTAAAACATTACAAATGCTTGTAAACCAAATCATAGTATTTTTAACTGCCCAAATTGTAGTATTGCCTCAGCAATAGTTGCAGTTGTGTGGCTTATAATTTCGCCTTTACATAAATTTAAAATATATACGAATGAAGCAAAGCATTACAGTATTATCGAAAGGAATAGTCGTCTTGTTGATGAGCGTTATGTCGCACAATTTGATGGCTCAGCAAACTCAAATTTATACTTACGAAGACAAAGATTTTAGAAAAGCTGTCGATTTGTTCAACAAAGAAAAGTTTGGTGCTGCTCAAGAAGCTTTCAAACTTGTTATCGAACATTATAAAACCGTAACTGGTTTAGTAAAACCCGAAGCTGAGTATTACAATGCAATTTGTGCTATCGAACTATTCAATCCCGATGCTGAATATTTAATCGAAAAATTTCTCGAAAACAATCCCGAAAGTCCACGTGTGCAATATGCTCACTATAATTTTGGAAAATACTTTTATCGTGATAATCGTTTCCCCGAAGCTTTAAAACAACTTGAACTTGTTGAAGAGCGAAGCTTAGCTGCCGGCGATAAATACGAATATCTTTTCAAAAAAGGATATTGTTATTATCAAGCTAAAAACAACGATAAAGCACGCGATTGTTTCCGTCAGGTAAAAGAAGATTCGACGAATAAATATAAATCGCCTGCTCTGTATTATTATTCGCACATCGAATATCAAAACAAAAACTACGAAACAGCTTACAAAGGTTTTATTCAACTTAAAACCGACGAAACGTTTGCTCCAGTAGTTCCTTATTACATTACTCAAATTCTTTACATCAAGAAAAAATATCAAGAAGTAATTGATTTTGCTACACCACTAATGGCTGGTGCAAGTGTAAATAGAGTTGCTGAAATTGCTCGTATTTTGGCTGAATCGCATTATCAACTTGGGCAGTTCGATCGTTCGCTTTCGTACATGGAAAAATATTTGCAAACCACCAAAACAGTTACTAAGACTGATAATTATATGATGGGTTTCTTGTATTATCGAGTTTCGAAATTTGCTGATGCTATCAAATATTTTAGTCAGGTTACCAATGAAAACGATTCATTATCGCAAAATGCGTTTTATCATTTGGCCGATTGCTATTTAAAAACCAATCAAAAGGAAAAAGCTCGCAATGCATTTAGTGCTGCAGCTAAAATGGATTCGGATAAAGTTATTAAGCAAGATGCAATGTTTAGTTATGCAAAGGTGACTTATGAAATTGGTCGATCGCCATTTAACGAAGCTATTATTTCGTTCCAACAATATATCGATGCGTATCCAACAGCTCCCAATGTTGAAGAAGCGTATAGTTACATGGTAAAAGTGTACATGTCGACTCGCAATTATAAAGATGCACTTGCTTGGCTCGACAAAATTAAAAAACGCGATAATGAAATGAACCTTGCTTATCAACGCATTGCATTTTATCGTGGATTGGAAATCTATAATAGTCTCGATTATCAAGGAGCTATAGATATGTTATCGAAATCGCTTCAATATAGCATGTTCGATAAAAACTTAACTG
>Ga0302286_10001167_pt1 | contig 19888 bp, 21 predicted proteins | sample III_Fen_E2_3_FD_198765 | JGI IMG/M metagenome (GOLD analysis project Ga0302286, IMG submission 198765) | Peat permafrost microbial communities from Stordalen Mire near Abisko, Sweden - III_Fen_E2_3 | ecosystem: Environmental > Terrestrial > Soil > Wetlands > Permafrost | place: Sweden: Abisko...
AACTATTTTATTCGACACAAAAAATAAAGAATAATTATGACAGATTTAACAATTAAACAAGCTCAAATTGATGTTGACACTTGGATAAAAACAATTGGAGTTCGTTATTTTAATGAATTGACCAATATGACAATTTTAACTGAAGAAGTGGGAGAGTTGGCTCGTATAATGGCACGTACGTATGGCGAACAATCGTTCAAAGAGAACGAAAAAGAAGCAAATTTAGCAGATGAAATGGCCGATGTTCTATGGGTTTTAATATGTTTAGCAAATCAAACGGGTATTGATTTAGACGAAGCATTTAAAAAAAACATGAAAAGGAAAACTGATAGAGATAGTAAACGACATCTGTCAAATACAAAACTTTAGGATTAATTGTCAAAATATATATCTTTGCAATAACGAATTTTTAAATAAATGAAGAAGCTTTTTATAATAATAACAATACTGTATAGCTCATTTTCGATGTATTCACAAAACGGAAATGACTCAATACAATTTAGCTCATTCTACCAAAATATTACTTCAAAATCAACTTCACATAATCAAGTTAAAGTATCTATAATACAAGATACTGCAATAACAAAACTAATTGAAAAACATGTTGCTATAAATAAAGCTGATATCAACCTTTCGGGTTGGAGAATTCAAATTTATAACTCATCGGGAAAAGAAGCTCGCGACGAAGCAAACGAAGTTCGAAATAAATTTATGAACACATATAGCGACATAAAAGCTTATCTAATTTATCAACCTCCATTTTTTAAAATTAGAGTTGGTGATTACAGAACAAAGGCAGATGCATTTACAATGTATAAAACACTTTTAAGCGTTTATCCACTTTCATATCTTGTTCAAGAAAAGATAAATCTTCCTCCAGTTCAATAATACATAAAATACTGGCAATAAACAAATAACACACAATTCTTAAATTAAGACTTTAATCTCTTTTGGGTTAATTCCCCGAAGCTCTGCTTCGAAATAAAATAGTTTTCAAGCAATACCTCGTCAGCTCTGCTGCGAGGTTCTTTATTATTTATGATAACAATTCTTAGTATAATTTCAGTATTTTTTGTTTTACGATTAGCAACACTTTTTTTTTCTATTAAAAATGAAAAACGATTAAGAAAAGAAGGAGCCGTTGAATATGGAAAAATCAATAGCTTATCTATGACTATCTATCATGTCTTTTTTTATGTATTATCTATATCTGAACTTATTATTGTAAAAACTAATTTTGATGTAGTTAGTTTCATTGGTGTTTGTCTATTTGTGTTTTCGTACATTGTTTTACTCTATGTTATGTATCAAATTCGTGATGTGTGGACTGTAAAATTATTTATTGCTAAAAATCATAAAGTAAATACCTCATTTTTATTTAAATACGTTCGTCATCCAAACTATTACTTAAATATAATACCAGAACTTATTGGCATAGGAATGTTATGTCATGCATGGTATACAATGGCTGTAATCCTTCCATTTTATGCATTAACAATGTATAATAGGATAACACTAGAAGAAAAAGTTATGAAACAAGAAATACCTCAAAACAGTTAACAACTTTTTAATTACTAATAATAAGCAAACGATAAAAAAATAGCACGATTACATTATCTTTGTGCTTTCAAAAAAATAAATACAAATTCGAATATAATTATTGACAATCAAATATTTACCACCAATGATTAGAGACAAACAAATTTTCGACTTAATTCAGAAAGAACGTGAACGCCAAACGAATGGCATTGAACTTATTGCTTCTGAAAACTTTGTAAGCGACGAAGTAATGCAAGCTATGGGTTCAGTATTAACCAATAAATATGCTGAGGGTTATCCTGGGAACCGTTATTATGGCGGTTGCGAAGTAGTTGACCAAGTTGAACAATTAGCTATTGATAGAGCAAAACAATTGTTTGGAGCAACATGGGTAAACGTACAACCACACTCGGGTGCACAAGCAAATATGTCGGTAATGTTAACCGTTCTTAAACCAGGTGATACATTTATGGGATTTGATTTATCTCATGGTGGACATTTATCTCATGGTTCATTAGTAAACACATCGGGTATTTTATATCGTCCAGTTGCATATCATGTAAAAGAAGAAACTGGTCGTGTTGATTACGATGAAATGGAAGTAATTGCAAAACAAGAAAAACCAAAACTTATAATAGCTGGAGCATCTGCATATTCTCGTGATTGGGATTTTGCTCGTATGCGTCAAATTGCTGATAGTGTTGGAGCTATTTTGATGGCTGACATTGCACATCCTGCTGGATTAATTGCTGCTGGTTTATTAAACAATCCTTTCCCTCATTGTCATATTGTTACAACGACAACACACAAAACATTACGTGGACCTCGTGGTGGTATGATTATGATGCAACAAGATTTCCCAAATACTTGGGGTGTAAAAACTCCAAAAGGTGAAACTAAAATGGTTTCAGCTATGCTTGATAGTGCAGTTTTCCCTGGAATACAAGGTGGTCCATTAGAACATGTAATTGCAGCAAAAGCAGTTTCATTTGGTGAAGCATTAACTCCTGAATACAAAGAATATGCTATTCAAGTTAAGAAAAATGCTAGTGTAATGGCAGATGCTTTTACCGCAAAAGGATATAAAATTATTTCAGGAGGAACAGACAATCACTCAATGTTGATTGACCTTCGTACTAAATTACCTGAATTAACGGGTAAAATGGCTCAAATAGCACTTGGAAAAGCTGAAATAACTATCAACAAAAATATGGTTCCTTTCGATAGTCGTTCACCATTTTTAACTTCAGGATTCCGTGTTGGAACACCTGCAATAACATCTCGCGGTATTAAAGAAGCTGAAATTTTAACTATTGTTGATTTAATTGATGAAGTTCTTACAAATGCAGATAATGATGCTGTTTTAGAAGGTGTGAAAGCTAAAGTTCATGCTTTAGTAAGTAAATATCCTTTATTTAAATTATAAGAAATAGTAATTTTAAAAAATCCCGTTTAAGAATTTCTTAAACGGGATTTTTTTTTAATGAACTATTATTACATTGTGAAGTATAAAATCGGGTTGAGAATATAAAAAATATCCACTTTCATAATATTTATTTGCAATATCTATTGCATCAATATTTGCATCTTTATTTACTCTAATTATATAATATTTCCCTGTTGAATCATATCCATAAAAACTTGAATTTGTTAAAGTATATAAATCGTTTAAATGGTATTTAAGGCTATCATTTAATAGTTTACACAAAATATATCAGATACTCCCATTTCATAACCTTTGGGTGCCAATACATCTCTATTACAGGATATAACTCTTTTGTCAGTCATTAAATTAGAAAATACATTATCAACTTCAGTACACGTTTTTGCATTTATAGTAATTGACATCCATTTTGCTTTTTTAATATTTGTAGATGTATATTGAATTTTTAAAAATGGTTCAAATATATCATTAATAGTATCAATTGAAATAGTATCGCAAAATGAAATCGTAGCTTTTTGGACTTCTTCTTGCAAATATTGTTTTGTATCAAAATAATAGTAAAAACGAGTATTTTCACAAACAGGTATCGTTTCCGTTTTTTCCTTACAACTACTCGATAATATAAAAAGTGTAAAACCAATTATGTTAAAATATGTCTTCATAAATATATTTATTCATTAAAATTATTTAGCAAATCTACAAATTCTTTTCTATATCCATTGGGGTCGAAACTTAAAGCTGAATTTGCAAAATCCAAAATCATTTGTTTCGAAACATTAGCTTTAAAATTCGAGTTTTTCATCATTAAGCCAAAACCTGTAATCGATGCCGCAAATTTCATATTTACCGATGCATTTTTAATATCAACTGGCTTATTCTGAATTTTTAACTGTAATTCTCTGCTCGTTGATTCTTTAGGTAATTTATATTTAAAATCGAATGTTGCATATGGTTCCGTTACGCTTGTCTCATTTAACATCAATTCATATACAGCTGTTATTGTTTGCGATGAACCTATTTCCCCAGCATCTGTTGAATCGTTAACAAATTCCTCTGCTGTCATTGCTCTATTTTCGTACCCAATTAAGCGATATGATTTAACCATAGTAGGATTAAATGTTATTTGAATTTTACTGTCTTTGGCTACGGTATAAAATTTTGATTTTTCCTCAACAAATACTTTTTTGATTTGTTTTGCATTGTCAATATATTCGTAGTTTCCATTGCCTTTATTGGCTATTTGTTCCATCATATTTTCGTTTAAATTTCCACCACCAACACCTAAAACAGTCAGATAAATACCTGATTTTCTTTTATCTTCAATAAGTTTTACCAATTCATCTGTCGACGAAACACCAACATTAAAATCACCATCTGTTCCTAAAATAACTCTATTATTTCCTGTTGCAATAAGGTTTTGTTCTGCTATTTCATAAGCAGTTTTAATTCCTTCGGCACCTGCTGTTGAACCATTTGCACCAAGTTTATCAATTGCATTTTTAATTTTTTGTTTATCATCTGCATTGGTCGATTCTAATAAAACAGCAGCACTTCCTGCATACGTTACAATCGCAACTCTATCCTTATCATTTAAACCGTCGACCATCAATTTAAAGCCCGTTTTTAATATTCCAATTTTATCGGGCGAATCCATCGAACCCGAAACATCTATTAAAAAAACATAATTTGTTGCTGGTAATTCAGTAACTGGAATTGTTTTTCCTTTAATACCAATTCGTAATAAATGATGTTCGGTATTCCAAGGACAGCTTGATATTTCAGAATTTAGGGATACATTTTCAGTTGTTTGTGGTTCAGGATAATCAAAGGTGAAAAAATTGATATATTCTTCAATTCTAACTGATGCAACTGGTGGTTTTTGACCATTGTATAAATAACGACGCATATTTGTATAAGATGCTCCATCAGCATCAATCGAAAATGTAGAAATTGCTTTATCTGCAACATTTACAAATGGGTTTTCACCATAATCTTTGTACTTTTCATCATAAGTATAATTTTGATCAACGTTTTTACTACTCATTGGATAATAGCCTTCTTTATCGCAACTAATAACGGTACATAATAGAGCAATTCCTGTAATAATGTTTTTTGTTTTCATCCTTTTCAATATTTAAGTTTTATACAGCAAAAGATGATTGACAATCGATAAAGGTTGCGTAATCTATAATTAAGCGTACATTAGTAATTAATATTTATTTCTCTAAAATGTTCTTAAAACATATATAATATTTTGAAATTAAATGTTTTAAATAGTAATATTTCTGTTTTATTTATTCTGTTAAGTCATTATTGTTATAGCCAAACAAGGCAAATAGATAGTACATCTATTTCACAAAATAACGATAGCATAAAGAAGAAATATCATGTACTTAAAAATGTTCCCAAACAATATGAATCAACTATTTTGGGGGCATTAAACTATTTCCCAGAACTTGTAAATACAAGGATTATATTCAAAAAATCGCATATAAAAACAACGCTTAATGTGCGTCCTACAATTGGTTCAATTCTATTTAAGCAAAGAAATAGAAGGACTTACGTTGTTCGAATAAATAACAGAATAGGAGATAGTATTGTAACAGTATCAAACGTTCCTTTTAATGCTCAATTAGGCTTATTTGCTCATGAATTTTGTCACATAGTCGATTATAACAATCGAAGTTTTGGAGGAATTATAAAGCGACTTTTAGCTTATTCAAATAAAAAAAGCAAAGAGGCCTACGAAAAAGAAATCGATATAGAAACAATAAAACGTGGATTAGGTTGGCAATTATACGATTGGGCTTATTTTATAATGTATCAATCGAATGCTAAGAAAAAGTATAAAATATTTAAGCAGAAATTTTATATGAAACCTGCAGAAATTGCAATAGAATTAAAGAAAAATTGAGCTAATTCCTAAACGAACTAGGCTTTAATAATTCTTCGGGAAGAATTTTATAAAGTACAGGTAATAGTAATGATCCACCAGGAATCATAAATATTGTAAGCGATGGAATTGTGCGTAATAAATCGGTAATCTGTTCTTTAACTTTATCTTTTTCTTCTTTCGATAAATGTGTGTTTTGAGCTTTTAGAAGCAATTCAACCAATTCCTTCGATTCCGAAATTTCTCTTACTATTTTTGCTTTATTCTTTTTAATCATCGAAAGTAATCGCTGATTAACACTAGAACTAAACAAGTTAAGGGTATGTTTCTCTTTTAAATAAACTACTTTACTCCCATTTGTTTCTATAAATGACTCAACCATTAAATAACTATTTTCAAGTGTATCATTATCGATTTCAAGTTTTGTTGCTAATTTTGAAATAAAATCTTGATCAATTTCTTTTTTATATTTATCTGAAAGTACAGCTGTAATTCCAATTTCTAAAAAAATCAAATTAAGAATAGGATGGAGGCTTGCTGTAAATTGAATTTCGTCAAGTGTTAAACCTTTTTCAAGATATCGAGAAATGCGTTTTTGAGAACTTTCAGAAACAATAGCAGAACTCAAAAAATAGTTGAGAATATTTCTATCTTTCCATAAAAGAGCTTCTTTTGATAAAAATGCAGAAATAATAATTTTCAATATCTGTAATTGAATAGCCTCATGTTTACGATAGTATTGCTTCGAAGGAGTGTCTATCGAAAGCATATAATACACTAAATCGAGGAAAATAAACGTATTGTAAGATGCTCCAGTCCAATACTTCTTTTGAGTCATTATGATAAAATTAACTCTTCTATCTATAATTTTTTCAAGATGATGGTATGAATCTTCTTTTTTCGAAAATAATGCTAAGAAATTAAATGCTCCAATTTCATCATCTTCAGGAGTATACTTATCGTAGAAAGTTAAAATATGCTTAGTTGCTTTTTCAAAAAGTAAATCTATTGCTTTAGGGTCTTCAATAAATAATTCCTTTTTATGAGTGAAAAAGAACATATGAAAAAGCAACTCTGAAAAAATATACTGTATTTTCTCTGAATTAGGCCATTCGTCAAACTCTGGATGATTAGAGAAAAGTGGTTTTGTCGGATGACCAAATAGCAAACCTGTTACATGTAAGGTTTTGTATAAAAAATCGGATGGTTCTCTATCGCAAGCATACATATGATGAAGCTCGGAATAATTTTCCTTGTAGTTCTTTTTGAACTGCTCAATCAAACTGAGTAACCACTTATTACTTGCTAAATCCATATCGTTTTAAAATATTCAAAAACCTTATTGCAAAAGTAATAAATAAGAATCGTTTTTAACATTAAAACAGAAATGATATTTATAATAATTAAAGTGCTAATCAAATGATACTTACTGAATATTTTGGTATTAAATATTAACGATATGATTTAATAATTATAATTTCATTCTAAACCAATCAACCGATTTCGAGATAAAAACGTTCGAAATTGTCAGTTCGAGAGAGTAAAAACACTCAGTTTCGTTTGAAAATCTAGTATTAATTCTACCTTTGCATTTGTAATGTTTATAAGAGTAAATAAATGATTTCATCAGGAAACAGATATGTTGTAAATATTGTTGACAGAATATTTGTTAACGATTCAGGATTTTCGTTTCCACAAACGGCAATCGTAACAATATATGATGAGAATCAAAATAACATATTTTCAAGCGATTACGGTTATCTAACTACTGAAAAAATATACGATTTAATTGAGCAGAATGCCGAAATTAATTTAGATAATTGTTATGTTTCAAATTTCTCAATTACAGCATATCGACGTAGTAGAATTGTACATAAAACATCATTTATTGAATTAAAAGGATTTTCGGCTAAATTCTCTTTTTTCAATTCAAAACATCAAATAGACTTTTCATTTATCGATTTTGGTGATTATAATGTAAATTTCCATGGAGCCTATTTTTCTAATGGACTAGTAACTTTTCATTCATCAAAATTTGGTCAAGGAACTATTGATTTTAATTCTTCTATTTTTAGAAATGGACACTTCGATTTTTCAAATATTAGCAAAGTTTCGGGTGATGTGAATTTTAAAAATATACTATTTGCCAAAGGCGAAAAAAACTTTCAAGACAGTGATTTTGGAACGGGGAGTAAATCGTTTTCAAATACCGACTTTGGTGGTGGTGAAATAAAATTCATCAATACTCGCTTCAACGATGGCAAAACATCATTCAAACTTACCAACTTTGGTGATGGTGAAGTTGACTTCCATTTTTCAACTTTCGGGAATGGATTTTTAAGTCTTGAAAACGCTCACTTTGGAAATGGAATGGTTGATTTTTCGAAAGTTGACTTTGGTTATTCAAAGGTAAACTTTAATCGTGCAAAGTTCGAAAATGGCGATATAAGCTTTGAAGGAGCTGAACTTAAAAAGAATAAATTCACCATTAAATGGGTCGATTTTGGAAGTGGAAATATAAACTTTGAAAAGGCCGAAATGTCGACTGTTGAACTTAGTTTTGATAAAGCTAGTTTCGATAAAGGAAGTACTTCTCGAGTTTCGTTTAATCGTTCGAAATTCAAAAGTTTATCATTACGTTCTTGTCACCTCGACGATTACTTTGATTTGCGAGTTTCAAAATGTGAAGTAATAGATCTTTCAAATACCGTTGTTCGCGATATAATTGACTTAAAAACATACGATTATAAAATGGAGATTGATATCCTAAATATGGCTCATATGCGATTAATAGGAATGATTGATATCGATTGGCATGAAAATAATGTACCTGAATTGATTAAACGTCAACCCAATTCTACAAATTGGATAAAGGCTGAACAGTTTAGAATATTGAAAGAAAATTTCAATAAAAATGGTCGTTATTCCGACGAAGATAAAGCTTATATAGAATTTAAACGATATGAGCAAAGAGCAATATTAGAAGAAAGAATTCAAGAAAATTCAACAAGTGCATTATGGGAATACCCCTATTATTGGTTTAAAGTTCTCGTTTTCGACAAAATAGGATTATATGCAACCGAACCTTTAAGAGTCATGTTTAGTATGGCTGTATTATATCTTATTTTCAGCTTATTATATGTCGTTTTATCATTTACTGGTTTAGGTGATATTGTACCAAATGTTGGTGAACATGAAAATCTTTCTGTTTATGGTAGAGCATTTTATTTTGGAGCAATAACATTTTTTACAATAGGATACGGAGATTATTATCCAGTTGGCATCTTTCGTTGGATAAGCAGTATTGAAGGATTTGTGGGAGTATTCCTTATGTCATATTTTACTGTAGCATTTGTTCGAAAAATTTTGAGATAACAAAGAAAAGAAAACACTAAACCCTACATAATTTAAAAGGAAGCAAAATGAAAATATTACTTACAGGTGGAACTGGATTTATCGGTTCACATATTGCAAAACAACTTAGCGACGATGGTCACCAAGTTACTATAATGGCTCGTAGTGCCAACAAAATTCCCGCTTTAAAACAATTACCTGGAATCGAAATTATACAAGCTTCGCTTAGTAATTTTGAAAAGGTTCAATCACTTGTTCAAGGAAAAGATGCACTAATTCATGTGGCATTAGATTATAAAGACGGAGCTGTAAATATGCTAGAACATGATACGCTTGGTTCTGTTCATTTATTTGAAGCTGCAGCAAAAGCAGGTGTTGAGCAAATTATTTATACATCATCAACTGCATCATGCGATTTTATTTACATGACCGATTTTGGTAGAAATGAATGTGCTGGTTTAACTCTTGATGAAGAATATAAGCCACGCCCTGCAACATTTTATGGTGCAACAAAAGCTGCAACAGAAATGTATTTAATGGCTCTAAGTCATGAATATAAGATTAGAATGAATATCATTCGACCTGGTTATATTTTTGGAAATCCTGTATTACAAGGAGCACCAACACAACCAGACTCTAGGTTTAAAGATCTAGTTAAAAAGATTAAAAACAATGAGGATGTAACAGTATCGCATAATGATGGAACACAATTTCTAAGTGCTGAAAACATTGCAAAAGTGTATTCTAAATTATTAGTTTCAAATTTAAATAGAGAAACCTTTTTTGTATTAGGTTCGAAATTTATTAGTTGGGAACGAATTTGTGAAAGTTTGATCTCTGAAATTGGATCAAAAAGCAAATTAATTATAGAAGGAGATACATCAAATGGAAAAACTTCTGAAGATTTTCAAACATTTGGGGTATCAAAACTAGAAAAGGTTTTGGGTTTTAACTTTAATAATGAATGGGCAAAGATTCAAGAACACGCACGTTATTTTTTAACTCAAATATAAAATAGACTACTTTTTATCATCCTATTTGTGCTTTTTACAAATTGCATAAATAGGATGGTATGTTAAGGAATAAGTGTTTTCTGAATCGGAATATTGTTGATAAGCTTCAGTAAAACGCAATAAATCTTTCTTTGTCCAACGCGATGATTCAATGCCATTTACACCTGTTTGCTTCATGTGTTGCAATATATCCTTTGGTGACTTAAAATGAGATTTAATATATCCTTCTTTCAAATAAATAACATCAAATTTCTTCGATAAAAGTTGAGATAATTCAACAAATGTAGGATATGAAAGAGAATTACCTTCAATTGTTTTTACTTCGTTTAAATTATCTGGCCCAAATGTCGAGAATGCAAATATTCCATCATCACTTAATGCATTCCAAACTTTTTCAAAAAAGGAAGAAAGATTTTCAAACCATTGAAATGTAGATGTAGAAACTATTAAGTTGCAATTTGAAGGCAAAGTAATACTTTCAGCATCACCAGCTATAAAACTACAATCTAGCATTTTAACTGAATTTCCAATTGCCAATAATGATTCAGACATGGCTGGTACTAAATCGTTTAAAACAATTGAATCAATAGTGCAACGGGTTATAAGTTTTTGTGTTAATAATCCCGTTCCAGCACCAATTTCAAATACATTTTTAAAATTTGTTCCTGATTTTTCGATTAATACATCAAGTAATTTTGAACATATTTCATCTTGAACAAAAGCCTGATTATTATATGTATCAATACTTTTTTTGAAGCTTTGTTCAACAAGTTTTTTATTTATTGGAGTTATATTCATTCTACTATTGTATCCCAATTATTTAATTCTAAAAATGGGAAATGTGACATTTCTTTATCAATAATATTACTAGCATTTTGCCAAGCTTGTTTTTGATTTATGTGTCCAAAAATAAGATCATCAGTTCCACAATATACTTTATCCCAAATTGCACTTTCTAACGTTTGAGATAGTATGGCTTTTTGCAATGCAATGAGTTCGTCTTTTTGTTCGGCAATTGTTCTAATAGGTAGTTTATTTATGTTTTGACTAAATATTTGTCTCGATTTAAACATTCTCGTTTGAAATTTTGTACGGGTCGATTCATTCCAATTATCTATTGTACCTTGAAAAATGTCAAACGATATACCTTTAAGATTATCAATAGGTTGTAATGTCCCATTTATAGCAATCGTTTTATTAACTTTTACATTATGGCTTTGTATAATATTATTTGCAACCCAAACACCAAGTGACCACGCAACTATAAATATTTGTTCATATCCATCCAATATACTTTTATCAAAATTAAAATTATGATATTCATTAAACATTACAACATCATATTTTGTATGATTAATATGAGCAATAACTCTATCATCCATTCCCCAACCATTAAAGAAAAGAATGATGCTTTTATTATTGTTTTTAGATATATTCGTTAACCTCATTTCTTTACTTTGAATTGTTTTAAACAATCAACTACATTATCTATCTGTGAAATGGTCATATTTGCAGTTAATGAAAACCGAAGTCTCGCTGAACCTTGCGGTACAGTAGGATGTCGAATTGGTAAAACATAAAACCCATTATCTTGCATAAATTGAGAACATGAAACTGCGATCTCATTTTCACCTAAAATATATGGAATTATGTGACTTTGTGATGATGACCCTAGTAAATTAGCCATTGTTTCAGAAAGTCTTTTTAAGTTTTGACGTAAATCAGAAAATCCCGATAATCTTTCAAAAAGGAAACTCGTCCATGCAACATTAATTGGTGGGAGAGCAGTAGTAAAAATCATACTTCTCGATGTATTTACAAGAAATTCTTTAATAACATTGTCGCAAATAACATAAGCACCATAGGATGCTAATGCTTTACCAAACGTTCCAACAATAAAATCAATATCGGCAATGCAATTTTGTTCCTCGCATAAGCCAAGTCCAGATTGACCTCGAACTCCAAAAGCATGAGCTTCGTCAATATATAAAAATGAATTATATTTCTTTTTTAATGCAACAAGTTTATTGAGATCACTAATGTCACCATCCATACTATAGAGGCTTTCACATACAATAAAAACATGCTCATAACGACTTCTATTTGTTTCGAGTATTTGTTCTAACTGTTCGTAATCGAGATGTGTAAATCGTTTAAAATCGGCTTGAGATAAGCGTATTCCATCAATTAAACTAGCATGTACTAATTTGTCTGCTATTATTAAATCATTTTTCGAAGTAAGCGATGATAGTATTCCAATATTAGCATGATAACCGCTATTATAGACCAAACAAGCTTCTTTTCCAAACGCTTGAGTCATTTGAGCTTCAAGATATATGTATGGAGTTGAATTACCTGTTAAAAGTCGTGAAGAGGTTGAACTAAATTTTAACTCATTTATAGGATTTTCTTTAATAAAATCTACTTTTAAAGATGAGTTATTCATTAATCCCAAATAATCGTTTGAAGAAAAATTTATCATAGATTCAGGAACAGTATCTGGTAAAAATCTTTTGCCAGATTTTTGACTTAATTCATTAAGTATATGCTTATATTTTGAATACATTTATAATTAAAAATAATATTCAAAAATACAGAAAAATACTTTTAAGCTATGCTATAATTGATTCAAAAAAAAACGTCCACTGATTTTTCAGTGAACGTTTTTTTTGAATCAATTAATCAATTAATTATCTTTTAAACAACGAATTGAAAAACCACTCGTTTTCTTTTCAATATTTTGAGTTATTGCACTAGTATTATTAGTTAAATTTCTAGTATATGAATTTAAAGTATTGAATTCATTAAAACTCCAATAAGAGGTAGATGTTCCTTCATTTTCAAATACACCAATTGAATTTCTATTACCAGCTGGTTCTGCAGAAAAAGCACTTTTATTATTTGCAATGGTGTTATTAACCCAATATTTTGACTGATTATTTTCTAATTTTGCACCAGCAATAGTTGCACCACCAAGATTTTTTGCTAAATCAAGCCAATCAGCTTCAAAAGGAACGTGCCAACCTTTTGGACATAGTTTATTGGTTAAAACAGTATAGGAATTATATAAATAACCAAAAGCTTTAATTGTATCTGCATTTTTGGTAGTATCATAAGTACAATAAGCAGCACTTGTTAATGCAGCCCATTTAACTTGACTATTAATTTGAGGTATTTTCGTTCCATCGTTATATTTTGTCGTTTTTAAATTTTCAGCCATCCAAATTTGAGTCAAAATTTTAACTGTTTTATATGAATTACTATCTGCATCTTTTACTGTACCATAAACAATTGTTATTCCACCAACAGAACCTGCAATTGTTGTAAATGTTTTTTCTGCACCGTAACTATATCCATTTGAATTTCGTGCAAATGCACGTACATAATAAGTTGTATTAGGTTGTAAGCCTTCAATTATAGTATTAAATGGACCAGTTTCTGTAGCTAAACTTTTAACAGAATCAGAATTAAAAATATATTCTAGTTTAGTAATTGAATCTATTGAAAGTAGAACTATGGGCAAATGTTTTTTGCTCCAACATAGACCACGACCTAATAATTGAGATCCTCCATTATCCGAAACAATTCCTCCACATATTACTGATGATGTTGTTATACTTTTCACATCAATGTCATTTGTACTAACTGATGGTTTATTACCTGAAAAATCTTTTTTACAGCCATCAATCATAAGTATTGAAATACTTAGAAGAAATAATGAGATAATCCAATATTTATTTTTCATATACACGTTTATATTTATAAATTAATACTTACAACTTTGATTGATTAATAGTATTGATAAACAGCACAATAAATAGTAATATCTAACTTGTACTATTCCAAAATATTAATTGCTAAAGTACAGTATTTTTTTAATTACAAGATACTTACTTAGTAAAATTTAATGGATATTAGTAAAAAAGTTTAGATATAATTATAAATCTTTTAAAACATTAGATAAAACAGATGTTAATTTTGATAATTCGGTTGATTTAATTAAAAATGGAGGCATAATATAAACTAATCGACCAAATGGGCGAACCCAAATTCCTGAATCGACAAATTGTTTTTGAATTTTAGCCATATCAACTGGTTTTTTCATTTCAATAACACCAATTGCTCCAAGGCATCTAACATCATATACTCCAGAAAATGAACGGGTAGGAGTGAGTTCATCTATTAATTGATTTTCTATTAGTTTTACTTTAGACTTCCAATCAGTTGTTAATAATAAATCAATACTTGCACAAGCAACTGTACATGCTAGTGGATTTCCCATAAATGTTGGTCCATGCATAAATACTCCTGGCTCGCCATTTGAAATAATTTCGGCTACTTTTTTTGTTGCAATCGTTGCTGCAAAACTCATATATCCACCAGTAAGAGCTTTCCCTATACACATTATATCGGGTGTAATAGTAGCCCAATTACAAGCAAACATTTCTCCTGTTCGTCCAAAACCTGTAGCTATTTCATCTGCAATGAGTAAAATATTATATTTTTCGCAAATCTCTTTTACTCGTTTTAAATAATTTGGATGATAAAACCGCATTCCTCCAGCTCCTTGAACTATTGGTTCAAGAATTATTGCTGCCAATGTTTCGTGATGTTCTTCAACTATTTTCAATAATGATTTAATATCTAAATCATTCCAATTATCATAAAAGCCACATTCTGGTCTATCTGCAAAAAAATGAATTGGTAAAGAACCATTGAAAATATGATGCATTCCACCAATAGGATCACAAACGCTCATTGCATTCCATGTATCTCCATGGTAACCACCTTTAATTGTGGCAAATTTATTTTTACACAATTTACCTTGTGAATACCAATATTGTATTGCCATTTTCATTGCAACTTCAACTGCAACCGAACCCGAATCACAATAAAAAATCCATTCTAATCCTTTGGGAACAATTTCAAGTAGTCGTTTCCCTAATTCAACAGCTGGTTTATGTGTAATTCCACCAAACATAACATGACTCATGTTTTGTAATTGTTTGGTTATAGCTTTATTTAATACTGGATGATTATATCCATGCACAGCAGCCCACCAACTACTCATTCCATCAATGAGTTGTCGTCCATCGGCAAGTTCTAAATATACACCATTAGCTGACTTTACCTCATAACATGGTAATGGATTGACAGCAGATGTATATGGGTGCCAAAGATGGTGTTTATCGAAATCAAGAATATCCATAATTAAATTAAAAGAGTAGAGACGTTGCATGCAACGTCTTTAATAATATAAATAATGAAACGTTGCGTGCAAAGTCTCTATTAACAATCGAATCCAGCTTTACGAAAATCTCTTAAATCTTCTTGAATATTTGATCCAACCGTTGTTAGTAAATCACCAACAATTGAAGCATTTATGCCTGATTGTAAAGCTTTTTCTTGAAAATGACGAATTAATAAACGTCCACCAGCAAAGCGAAGAAAAGCTTTGGGATTTACAAAACGGAATACTGCTATTGTAGTAAGAATTTCTTCATCACTCAATGGTTTTGTTCCTTGCAATTCAGTTCCTTCAATTGGATTTAATACATTTATAGGAATTGATTTTGCACCTAATTCGCACAATGCAAATGCAAGTTCAACACGTTGAGCCATATTTTCACCCATACCAATTATTCCACCGGAACAAGTATTTATTCCTAATTCTTGTGACCATTTTATTGTTTGAACTTTTTCAGCTATAGTATGTGTTGTACAAACTTGAGCAAAATAGGAGGGAGCAGTCTCTAAATTACAATGATAATGAGTGATGCCAGCATCTTTTAATCGTTGAAGTTGTGGTTTTGTCAATAATCCCATCGAAGCACAAAGATGAATGTCACTTTTATCTCTAATTTCATTATAAATTTCGATATATTTATCAAGTTCAGCATCGGTAGCAGTTCGACCACTACTAACAAGCGAATAACGTTTAACACCTTGTTTGCAATTAGAAATAGCTTCATCTATAGCCAATTGTTTATCGATAATAGGGTATGTTTCAATATCCGTTTTATGAAATGCCGATTGACTACACCATTTACAATTTTCGGAACATTTTCCCGATTTGGCATTTACAATAGAACATAAATCAATTGTATTACCACAAAAGTGTTTTCGTATATCATTAGCACAAGAATAAAGCGTTTCTTTTTCTACTGTTTGTGTCAATTTTAATGCTTCATCTACTGTAATGGAATATCCATTTTTAACCTTTTCTGTAAGGTCTAATATTTGTTTTTTATTCATCGTTTGATAGAAATAAAAAAGGTGTTATCATTTAACTATGAAACACCTTTGAATTTAAATTTTTGAGTATTTAAAAATATGTCAATTGAATCAATTAACGTTACTTGATTTGTTGAATTTGAAAGGTTAGATATTATAAATGTTTGTTGCCCCAAATCGAACATGAAAGATTGAGGATTTAATGTAAAAAATGAATTGTAAAATGTTGAAATATATGACCCTATAACCATTAATTTTTGATAAGCCATATTACAAATATTGGTAGATAAAACTCCAATAGTGATATGTTTACCTAGAGCAGAAAACAAGGACCAAGATTTTCGACTCCAACGGTTGAAAACGAAACTTTGATTTTGTATGTATTGCTTAGAAATCATTCTGCTACAAAGATAATTGGTTTTGCATAAATGCGAATAAGCATATATACTATTTTAATTAGTTTCTTTCTGAAATTAATTTACAATTTAGAATAAATTTGATGAAGTAAATCAACATCTAAATCAATCCATTTTTCTTGATTATTAATGTTTATTTTCTGTAGAAATGTCATTACTAACATTTGGTAAGCTTGTATAGCTTGAGATTTATCATAAAAAACATCGACCCATTCATGTGGTAATTCATCTTCAGAATATAAAGAAATACCATTTCCACCAAGTTTAATAGGAGAATTAATACCCGATAAATTTATTGTTTCATCGTTTCGAAGATTGTTATTATTTAAATATATGATTGTGAAGTATATACTTGCTTTTAATCTTTCTTTTATTTGCTTTTGTGATTCTTTATTATTGGGTTTAACTCTCCAATAATTATTTTCCAATGAATAAATGTCTTGTGATTTATCTTTATATATAAAGGTGTCTTTCTCAAATTCATTTAGATATGAAGCATTGCTAAAATACGCAGAAAAACCTTCACCAACAACTTTATCGATTGAGTCTTTTTTAACTTTATTAATTAGTTTATTATCTGGTTTTAAATATAAATTAAGTTTGCTTTTTCCGTCAAATTCATCGACATTTAATACAAGTATATTTTCTTTTGAATTTAAAATAAGATCACTTGAGTCGACATTATATTTCCAAGTTCCATTCAAAAATACTGAACCAAATCGATATGTAAATTGCTTATTGTTATAAAAATTTACAAATGAGCTTGCAATATAATTATCAGTAATTTCTTTGATATAATCGGAATAAGTACTGTCGATTTTTTGACCTTTACTGGTCAAAGCCGGATCTTCAATATTAGTAAGTTTCCAAACACCAACAAATGATTCTTGTTTAAGAGAGCTACAACCAACGATTAAGGTTGAAATTGAAATAGCTATAATATGTTTTAGTTGCATAAATTCAAATTTTTTTAAGCATACGAAAATATATAAAAGCAATTAATATTTATTATAATATCGATAAATTTATTTTTCTAGAATATTGATAACTCAATGAGAATCGAAAAAACGTTAAGATTATTATAAAGTCATCTTTTTTTGTCTTGATTTTTATTTTAGAAATACTAACAATTAAAGTTGAAATTTTTTTTAGAATATCATTAACTTATTTAGAATTGGAAAATCGATAAGAATTTTATAAAGTAATCAATTTGGGTGTTCGTTCATATTTAAGTTTCATACAACCAATAATAATAATTGTAAAAAGTATAATATTATTTTAGCATCAAAAAAAAATATTTTCAAATGCTAAGGAAAATTTTAACGCTGTTCAATATATCTTTCTATAATATCAATAACTCAATGAGAATCGAAAAAATGGTAAGAATCTTGTAAAATGGCCGATTTTTGTCTTTATTTTGAGTTATTAAAAAATGTCTTATAATTAATATTATGTTAAATATGTTTTGTTAAAATAAAGGCTACCTATTACAGTAACCTTTACGTAATGTTTTTATAACCTATTCAGCAGCAATTGCACCTGAAGGACAAACACCAGCACAAGCACCACAATCAGTACATTTTGCTGCGTCAATTACATAGATATCGCCTTCTGCGATTGCTTCAACTGGACATTCTCCAATACATGCACCGCAAGCGATACAGTCTGAACTAATTTTATGAGCCATTTTTTTAAATTTTTAAGTTAAACGTTTATTTAAAGTTTCGCAAAATTATATCTTTAAAATACAAATTCAAAACTTTATAAGCTAAATAATTCTATTATAAACCATATAATTTCATTGTCGATTTTTCAACAAAATTATCGCTTACAAAACGCTTCATAAATACCAAAAAATTACCATTTCCACCTATTGTATATCTTGCCTTTGGCTTTTTCGTGTGAATGATTTTGTCTATAAGTTTTGCAACAATCTCAGGATCTTCGGCTTTAGCCATTTTAATGCGAACTTGCTCCCTAACTGTTTTTGCTAGCTTTTCGTATGGTCCACCTTCCTTATATATAAGGTCTGGTGTGATGGTTGTTTTTATATCGTTTGGTTCAACATGTGAAACATTAATCCCAAATTGTCCTAATTCTTGACGAATACACATCGAAAACATTTGAAAAGCAGCTTTTGAAGTACAATAAGATGTATATAATGGTAATGCAAAACTACCTGTCATAGAACCGATATTGATAATTAAACCGCTTTTCTTTTGTCTCATTTGGCCTATTACTGCCTGAATTAATTCCATGTTTCCGAACAGATTTATTTCGTACATGTTGCGTATTTTATCCATCGAAATCTCTTCTATTGCTCCAATTTGCGATTGTCCTGCATTATTTATCATAATATCAACGTCTTGGAGTTGTTTTGCACATGCTTGAATGCTTGTTGAATCGCTTAAATCGAGAGCTATGTATTCAACACCAGCAATTTTATCTGTTACTGATTCAGGATTTCTACACGATCCTTTTATTTTGAAATCTTTTTGAGTTACAAGTTTTTCAGCGATTGCACGCCCTATTCCTTTTGAAATTCCAGATATAAATACTGTCTTCATTTTGATTATTTTAAATTCTATGCAATGATATAAAAAATGTTTATTTATTACAATTTTGTTTTCAAGCTATATTTAGATGAAATTGTATAACGTGCAGTAATATAGATTGATAAATATATTTAATTTAAATAAACTACCTCGCAGCAGAGCTGACGAGGTATTAAAACAAAGACAATTGCTGACTATGTATCCTTTTATATTCTTTTTCTCGACCTTGACCTTTTACATATGCTTGTATTGTAGACTCATCTCCATGCATGCCAACGGTATTTACATAATACCCTTTTGTCCAAAACTCTCTACCCCAAAGTTGTTTCTTAACTTCTGGGTGAAGTCTAAAGATCTCTTTTGCTGTTATGCTTTTAACCATTTGAATTATTTTTGTAGGACTATACATCGGAACGCTCTGTATCAAAAAATGGACATGG
>Ga0302286_10001170_pt1 | contig 19846 bp, 16 predicted proteins | sample III_Fen_E2_3_FD_198765 | JGI IMG/M metagenome (GOLD analysis project Ga0302286, IMG submission 198765) | Peat permafrost microbial communities from Stordalen Mire near Abisko, Sweden - III_Fen_E2_3 | ecosystem: Environmental > Terrestrial > Soil > Wetlands > Permafrost | place: Sweden: Abisko...
ATAATATTTCATATTGCCTGTTTCAAAATCTAATAATTCTAAATTAACAATAACAGGAGCGTTTTTCAACATTCATGGAATTCATTATTGCTTTCATTTATGGAAATTTGCCATCTGTTTGAATAAACAACAGGTTTAATTATATCTTGCACCTGTACAGCAGCAGTGTTCTCTTTAACGCTTTTGCACCTTTTTGCCTCACCTGTGATACAATTTGTAAAAATGAGAGTCAATATTAATTGACTGCGTGAAACTTCACTAAAAACAAAGGTGCGAAAGGAAACTGTCGGGAAAAACTCTATACCTTTGTGGCGTAAAATGAATATGTTACAATCAAAATTATTTACAAATGCAACGATTTCTTTTCTTCGCGGGTTTTGGACTTTTATTATTGCTAAGTTCCTGCTCAAAAACCAGTGTAGCACCCACCTCTCTTACCAATACGAGTTGGAAATATACCGTGTCGAGTTCAAATTATCAGGTGTTGAAATTTACCACAGCTTCATCCGGTACTTATTCGGTTACAAGTTCGGGTGAAACCAAATCGTATTCGTTCACTTACACTTATACCGAGCCCGATGTGGTAGTCGCAGTCTCAAATGGAGAGAAACTTGACGGTGATTTTACTGCCGGCACCACACTGGAAGTCATTTCTGGCAATGGCCCTTCGTCAGCAATTAAATTTACCAAGGAATAGAGGCTTATTTTAACCGAATTTTAAAAACCTGTCCGTAATATGGGCGGGTTTTTGTATTTTTGCAGTTCAAAAATTTTCCGAAATGGATATAAAAAAACAAGACAACCCGCAGCTCGAACAGCTAAAATTTCACTACAGTGAAATCCTAAAGTTATTAGGACAAGATACTGAACGTGAGGGTCTTCTGCGTACTCCCGAAAGGGTGGCATTAGCTATGCAGTTTATGACTCAGGGCTACGATATTGATGCTCGCGAGGTGTTGCTTTCCGCCAAATTTCGCGAAGATTACCGCCAAATGGTGATTGTAAAGGATATTGATTTCTATTCTACCTGCGAACATCATTTGCTGCCTTTTTTCGGTAAAGCACATGTGGCTTATATCCCGAATAAATACATTACCGGATTGAGTAAAATAGCCCGCGTGGTCGATATTTTCGCACACCGTTTGCAAGTACAGGAACGCATGACTACTCAGATTAAAGAGGCTATACATCAGACACTTAACCCACTTGGAGTAATGGTGGTGATTGAAGCGCAACATACCTGTATGCAGATGCGCGGCGTACAAAAACATGCATCGGTAACCACCACATCCGATTTTACGGGAGTGTTTGAGGTGGCAAAAACCCGCGAAGAATTTATTAGTCTTATCAGAAACCGATAACCACTCGCTTGCAGTCAAAATGGTGGCTGAAAGTGTGATTCGCATTTTTCAATGTCAACAAAAAAACCTATTTTTGTTTCCATATTTAGAACCAAATTATTCAATCATATACAATTATGCAAACACTTGACAACTTTAATTTTGCCGGCAAAAAGGCATTTGTTCGCGTGGATTTTAATGTGCCACTCGACGAAAATTTTGTGATTACCGACGACACTCGTATCCGTGCCGCGTTACCCACATTGAAAAAAATTCTGGCCGATGGCGGTAGCGTCATTCTTGGCTCACACTTAGGTCGCCCGAAAAAGAATCCGGAACCTAAATATTCGTTGAAACATATTATTGGCCACGTGTCGGAATTGTTGGGCGTGAATGTGCAATTTGCCGATGATTGTGTAGGAGCTGAAGCTGTTGCCAAAGCGGCTGCTTTGAAACCGGGCGAAGTGCTGTTGCTCGAAAATCTTCGTTTCTATGCTGAAGAAGAAGGCAAAGCACGTGGCTTGGCCGATGATGCTACCGACGAAGAAAAAGCAGCTGCTAAGAAAGTTATCAAAGCTTCGCAAAAAGAGTTTACAAAGAAACTGGCTGCTCTGGCCGATTGCTATGTAAACGATGCATTTGGAACTGCTCACCGTGCACATGCTTCTACCGCGTTGATTGCTGCATACTTCGATGCAAACGACAAAATGTTCGGTTACCTGATGCAAAACGAAGTAACTGCAGTGGAAAAAGTATTGAAAGAAGCTGTTAGCCCTGTTACAGCTATTATCGGTGGTTCTAAGGTTTCTACCAAAATTACCATCATTGAAAACCTGCTGAGCAAGGTGGATAATTTGATTGTAGTGGGTGGAATGGCATTTACTTTTGCAAAGGCTCAAGGCGGCAAAATCGGTGATTCGCTTTGCGAAGATGATATGCTTGAACTGGCTAATACCATTGTTGCAAAAGCCAAAGCGCAAAAGGTGAACCTGATTCTTCCTACCGACTGTGTGGCTGCCGACAAATTTGCTCCCGATGCGGCTACTCAGGTTTGTCCTAACAAAGAAATTCCTGATGGTTGGATGGGTCTTGACCTTGGTCCTGATTCTGCCATTGTGATGGCTAAAGTAATCAGCGAATCGAAAACCATTTTGTGGAATGGCCCTGCAGGTGTATTTGAATTCGATGCTTTTACCGTAGGTTCAAGAGCTATAGCCAATGCAATAGCTGATGCTACCGCCAAAGGTGCTTTCTCTCTGATTGGTGGCGGCGACTCTGTGGCTTGTATCAATAAATTCGGTTTGGCCGACAAAGTAAGCTACGTATCTACCGGTGGTGGCGCACTCCTCGAAATGATTGAAGGCAAAGTATTGCCGGGTATTGAAGCTATCAGAGGATTCTAATTCTCTGCATAATAATATATTGAAAAGGTTGTTCCAAAAATCGGAGCAACCTTTTTTTATGTCAATAATTGTACGCGCAATGTTGATAAAGGGACTTTTACTGTTTTTTCAACTCACATGCGGTAAATTCGTCTTTTTTTCTGAACTTTGAGCGTGAATTAATACAAAAATAATGATACATATTAATCCCGATGCCGAACAGATGACGCCATTTATTGTGATGGAGGTGTTGGAGCGTGCATCCGAACTTGAGAAGAAAGGCATTCACATCATTCACCTGGAGGTGGGAGAACCCGACTTTGATATGCCGGAGTGCATTGCTGTTGCCGCATCACAGGCTCACCAGTACGGGCTGACACATTATACCCATTCGCTTGGTTCGCTTGCTCTACGCGAAGCAATTTGCCGTTTTTACAAGAAGGAGTACAATGTATCTGTCACTCCCGACCGTATTGTGGTCACTTCGGGTAGTTCGTCCGCCATTTTGATGACATTACTGGCTATTTGTAAGGCAGGCGATGAGGTGATAATGACCAATCCGGGGTATCCGTGCTATCGCAATTTTGCGTTGGCTTGCCATGCTGTGCCGGTAGATGTGGAGGTAAAGGCAGAAAACGGATTTCAATATGATATTGAGAAAATAAAACAGGTTGTTTCGCCAAAAACCAGAGCATTACTTGTAAACTCACCGATGAACCCTTCGGGTACTTTGGTAGAGGATAGTGTATTCGAGGCATTGGCAAAACTTGATTTTCCGGTAATTTCGGATGAAATATATCATGGGTTGGTGTACGAGGGCAGGGCACGCTCTATTCTTGAGTTTACTGAAAATGCTTTTGTAATCAATGGTTTTTCTAAACGCTTTGCCATGACAGGACTTCGGTTGGGATACGTGATTGCTCCACCTGAATACATGCGCACCTTACAAATATTGCAGCAAAATCTTTTTATTTGTGCACCTTCTACTGCACAGGTAGCAGGAATTGCGGCACTTGAAGATGCCGGGTCGGATGTGGCAGGCATGAGATACATTTATAACACGCGCAGAGTCTTTATTATCAGGCGACTTCGGGAGATGGGTTTTGAGATTAAGGTGGAACCTCAGGGTGCCTTTTATGTACTGGCCGATGCACGCAAATTTACCCGCGACTCCTACCATTTTGCATTCGATGTGCTCGAGCATGCGCATGTAGGCATTACTCCCGGGGTTGATTTTGGGACTAACGGAGAAGGATTTGTGCGATTCTCTTATGCCAATTCGCTCGAAAATATTCGCGAAGGGCTTATTCGTCTGGAAAAATATTTAGCGGCATTACCCCCACTTTGACTTATTTTGCTTTTCGACAAGCCTGACTATTCTTCCGTTTTATTGGCAGTTTTGGGGTGAAGGAGTACGAGTTGCAGCACAATGGCAACTAAAACCACTACGCCAAGCATAGCGAAGTTTTTACCCAAATTACCAGCATCAACCGTTTTTCCCAAAAAATTTGTGATAACGGCACCGGAAGCAATTCCCACCAGATTCATCAACCCATAGCCGGTTGCACGGTAACGCGGCGAAACAAACTGACACAGAATAGGCATATTGTTCACGTCAAACATTCCAAAGCCAAGTCCAAAACAGAGCGCACCACCGAGTACGGTTACAAAACTATGCCCGTAACCAAGAAAAACCAAAGCTGGTATAGTGAGTGATAAACCGATAACTCCGGTATAAATACGCCCTTTGAGGTGCTTTTGCACCCATCTATCCGATAGCACACCACCAATCAGTACTCCGGCAAACGAAGCCATAGCCATAGTAATCGTTGCCATTGGCCCGGCGTGAGCCATATCTAAGTGCAAAGTTTCGGAAAGAAGGGTAGGAAGCCAGTTTTTAGTAGCCCAACCCGGCAGACTTGGTGCCGAGAAATAGAATAAAATGACCCAAAATGAGATATTCCCAAGTAAAATCCCGAGGCCTTTAATCGAAGCTGAAAATTCTTTCATCATCGAATTTTGCGTGCCGGTATCGACGGTGTAGCCCTTCTTTTCTTTCAAAAAAAGAATCAATAAGATACTGTAAACGACACCTACCAATCCGAAACTGTGAAAGGTGGTTTGCCACGAAAAATTCGCGGCTATGGTGGCTCCAAAACCTCCGAAAGCCTGTCCGAGGTAAATGCCAGTGGTGTGAATTCCGATTGCCAATGAACGGGTCTTGCCGTCGTGATAATCGGCAATAAGCGACAGTCCTGCAGGAATATAAAACGCTTCACTTACTCCCATAATGGCTCGTAACCAGTATACCTGATCGTAAGTATGAGCATAACCCATAAGTAATGTCACCCCCGACCACACGAACAGACTACCCACAATCATCCATTTGCGATTGAGGCGGTCGGCAATAATGCCCGAGATAGGGCTCATCAGTGCATAAATCCAGAGAAATACGGCCATTAGTCGTCCAAAATTCTCAGCCGAAACCAGCTCATGAATATCGACCATCATTGATGGCTTCATGGTGGAAAGCATCTGCCGGTCAAGGTAGTTGAGAAGGGCTACAACCCACAGAAGGCCAACCACAACCCAGGGATAGAGTTTCTTTTGTTGCATGGATAAAGAAGTAAGATTTGCAGAAGAAGAATCAACATTGGCATTTGACGATATATCTCTTCGTTATGCAAAAGGCAAAATTAGCAAATAGTTATCAAAGGCGAAAGCTATCGTGTCGTTTTTATAACATAACGAGGAGGAAACAAAAAAGCCATTCTGTAAGTGAACGGCTTTTTTGAGATTAACTTATTATCGAATTAAAGACGATAAATATGCTTGAAGTAATTTATTTTCCAAGTTTTGCTTTAAGTTTTTTGGCATGCCATATCTGAATTTCGTAAGCAATGGTTGAAGCAACCAGAATTGACGAATAGGTACCGGTAATCACACCAATCAACAACGCAAATACAAATCCCCGAATCACATCACCCCCAAAGAAGAAGATGGCCAACAATACGAGAGTCACACTCACCGAGGTGTTGATGGTACGACGCAGTGTGTGGTTCATAGCATCATTCATCAGCGAGCTGATTTCTCGTTTCGGATATAGTCTCATAAACTCTCGAATACGGTCAAAAATTACCACCGTATCATTAATTGAGAACCCGAGGACGGTTAGTATTGCCGCTATAAATGCCTGATCCACTTCGAGCGAGAATGGCATTATGGTGTAAAGCAGAGAATAGATACCCAACACAACCAATACATCATGTATCAATGACACCAAAGCCCCGATTGAAAATGTGAAGTTCGGAAAACGGAGCAGAATATACAATGTAATACCCAATACCGCAAGAATAATAGCCCAAATAGCTGCTACCTTGATGTCTTCGGCCACAGCCGGTCCCACTTTTTGTGAACTCACAATCTGTTCCTTCACAAAGTGCTCTCTTGTAACGCTATTGCCCAAAATCGGTTTAAGGTTGTTGAATATTTTTGTTTCAATTTCATCATCAATAGTCGAAGAACGGGTGGCTATTTTATAGTTCGTAGAGATTCGCACCTGTTCGCCTGAAGTTCCAATCGAAATTACTCCCACATTGCCATCAAAAGCGCCTTTTAATAAATCGCGAATTGCTTCCGGTTCTACATGTTTGTTGAAGGCTACTTGATAGTTGCGTCCACCGCTGAAGTCAATACCTTGGCTCAAGCCTCTGGTTGCTAACGAAACAATACTTATCAATAACACAACACTTGAAACAATATACCATACCTTACGTTTGCCGATGAAATCAATATTCGGGTGCAACAACCAATGTTTGGTTAAACGGGTTGTAAACGGAATATCTTTTCTGTCTTCTTTTCTCAAAATGAATTCATATAAGATATGAGTAACAAATACTGCAGTAAAGAACGAAGTGATAATACCGATAATCAATGTAGTAGCAAACCCTTTGATAGGTCCGGTTCCGAAGACAAAGAGAATAATACCTGTCAGTAAGTGGGTGGCGTTTGAGTCGATAATAGCCGACATCGCATTTTTATACCCTTCTGAAATGGCTTTTCTTTGATTTTTACCCGCTTCTTTTTCTTCCCTGATACGTTCGTAAATCAACACGTTGGCATCAACCGCAAACCCAAGCGTTAGCACAATACCGGCAATACCCGGCATGGTCAAAACCGCTTTGAATGAGGCGAGAATACCCAGAATGAATAATACATTAAGTACCAATGCACCATCGGCCACTAAGCCCGGTATCGTGCCATAATAGAACAACAAGAATACCAGAATCAAGATAAATGCAATGGCAAATGAGATGAAACCTGCATTGATAGATTTTTCACCCAATGACGGACCTACGCTATCGGCCTGTACAATATGTGCAGGAGCCGGCATACGACCCGATTTCAATACGTTTGCTAAGTCCTTTGCTTCTTCTACTGTGAAATGACCTGAAATCTGGCTTCTTCCGCCGGTGATTTCCTGATTCACAACAGGAGCTGAATACACAAAGTTATCCAATACAATAGCCACACATTTGCCCACGTTTTGTTTGGTCAAAATAGCCCATGTGTTGGCACCTTTTGAGTTCATGGTCATGCTCACTTCGGGATTCGAACCATATTGTCCGTAGTCATCTTTCGCATCGGTTACCACATCACCTTGCAAAGCAGGGCCTTGTTTGGTAGTGCTCTTGATAGCGTACAATTCGAAGAACTGACCTTGTTTATCAATTGCTTTCACACCCCATTTCAACGAAAGATCGGATGGGAATTTGCTGCGAATCTGAGGATTGCGGAGATAACCTCCAATGATTGATGTATCGGAAGCTAAGGCAATACCCACTCTTGGGCCTGTCGATTGAGGATCTACATTTTTCAGTATAGCAAAAAGAGGATTTTTCTTTTTGAACTCAGCCTGATTTTGTTGGTCGGCTTTTGAAACAGCAGGAGTATCTTTCTTTTTAATCAATGCGGCCAAAGAATCGGCTTTCGACACAGAGGCAGTGGCTTTTTTTGCAGTTTCAGTAGCAGCTACCTTGGTGCTGTCTTTTGCTATGCCATTCGAAGCCAACATTTCCGCTAATGCTGTGTTAGCATCCTGCAAAGAAGAATTGATTTCTTGCACGCTATAGGTTTCCCAAAATTCGAGATTGGCAGTTCCCTGTAGCAATTTACGCACACGTTCAGGATCTTTTACACCCGGCAATTCAATCAGGATGCGTCCGGTGCGTTCCAGCTTTTGAATATTAGGTTGTACCACACCAAAACGGTCAATACGAGAGCGCAATACGTTGAAAGAGTTATTGATAGCACTTTCAACATCTTTTCTCAATACCGCCATCACCTGATCGTTGGTGGCACTCAATGGAATTAAATCTTTCTTATCGTAAGTGCTGAAAATGGTGGATAACTTGGCATTGGGGTCAAGTTCCAGATACGCATTTTTGAATAGGATAAGGAAATCGGTTTGGCTGCTTGCCTGACGTTGCAATGCCATATCGATTGCTTTATTGAAGTTTTGAGGTGGGTTAGGCACCGTCAACGACTTCAAAATGTCGGCTTGCGACACTTCAAGCACTACGTTCATACCGCCTCTCAAGTCGAGGCCAAGGTTAATCTCTTTATCCAGACACTCTTTGTAAGTGTAACCAAACCACACTTTTGTAGGTGCAATGGAGTCGATATACCTTTTGTATACCGCACTGTCCACTTGGTTTGTGCCCGGTTTTGTGGCAAATGCCGTTGCAGTTTTGTTGTAATGATTTGTAACAAAGCTGAATGACAAATAGAAAAAACAGACAAGCAGAAGCAGCGCGGCCAATACTTGTACAAATCCTTTGTTTTGCATGTGAAACTATTTTAAGACATAAATAATGATAGAATTCCATTTTATTTTGAGCCTGCAAATATAGCGATTTTTTAATAAGCGTGAAATGAGTAAAAAAAGAATTTTTTTCCGGCCATTTATACACTCATATTTACTCATTTGCAAGCGAATTTCAGACGCTTTGTGCACAGGTTTCCCTTTTACTGGCGCTATTTTCATTGGAATTTCAAAAATAGCGATTTTTATTCAATATCTAAACAACAACAGGTGTGCCATCTTTTTTTGCAAATTGGTTGTATGATAATCTTGACAGATTACATCGCGCGATAGCCTGATAATGCACAACCTTATAACTTAATTTTAAATGAATCCGTAATATAGAATATGTACAGCATGAAATTCCAAATAAGAGTGACGATGCTTCACCGTTTTCCTAAATCAGGTCTTAATTTAATTGGCGACCCTATTACTCTCATACCTTTCTGCAAAAGAAAAATCCGTACCTTTGCATCGTTAAATATACTTCAAAATGACTATCGAACAGTTATATTCATATTTTGAACAATGTACTTCGGTGACTACCGATAGCCGCGTTTGTCCTGAAGGCTCACTGTTTTTTGCCTTAAAAGGTGAAAGTTTCGATGGCAATAAATTTGCATTATCGGCTCTGGAAAAGGGATGCCGGTATGCGGTGGTGGACGATGCCCAATATGCCATTGACGCACGTTTTTTATTGGTAAATAATGTGTTGGAAGCCTTGCAACAGCTTGCAAAGATGCACCGTCAACGTATTAAAACACCTGTAATAGGCATTACCGGCACCAATGGAAAAACTACCACCAAAGAATTGATTGCCACGGTGCTTTCTCAAAAATTTAATACGATCTACACGCAGGGAAACCTCAACAACCATATCGGGGTGCCGCTTACACTGCTCCAATTGACTTCAGCCCACGAAATGGCGGTGGTGGAGATGGGCGCAAACCATCTGGGCGAAATAGAAACACTGGTCAATCTGGCTTGTCCCGAATTTGGCATTATCACTAACGTGGGCAAGGCGCATCTGGAGGGTTTTGGCTCGTTCGAAGGGGTGATTCGCACCAAGGGTGAACTTTACGACTATATCAGTGTTACCGATGGCACGCTGTTTGTCAACCTAGACAATCCGATTTTGAATGAGTTATCAGTTGCCATTCCGCGTTATGGTTATGGATTGCAATCGTCCGATGGTCTAATACAAGGTCGCGTGACGGGTTGTTCTCCTTTTCTGGAACTGGCTTGGCAAGCATCGGGCAATCCGACGGAATATACTGTTGCCACCCATTTAATAGGCGAATACAATGCCGAAAACGTGCTGGCCGCAATCTGCATCGGACTTCATTTTGGAGTTTTGCCTGCACAAATCAATGTTGCATTAAGCAATTATAAACCGACAAATAACCGCTCACAATTTCAGAAAACAGCACGTAATCAACTTATTATTGATGCCTATAACGCCAATCCGACAAGTATGACCGCTTCGCTGAACAATTTCCGTCATGTGATGGCAGACAAAAAGGCGGTGATTTTGGGTGATATGTTTGAGCTGGGAGAACAGTCGGACGAAGAGCATCGTAAAATTGTGGGACTGCTCAAAGAGGCTTCATTTGATAAAGTACTGTTGGTGGGTGAACGCTTAAGCGCAATACCATCGGATTTTGAAAAATTTGGCGCTACAGTTGACCTAATCGACTATTTAGAAAAGCATCCATTGTCTGGCTACACCATCTTGGTAAAAGGTTCACACGGAATGCGATTAGATAAGAGTGTGGAAAAATTGTAACCTTCCACTCATTTTTCATTTACTCCTAAATCCCCTAAAGGGGACTTTGGATTAATAGTTCAGAGGTGCTTTGAGGTTTCATTATCACATTAGCATATTCACTCATTATCACATTGATTTTGGATACTATCGAAGAATATATTTTACAGCATATTGATCCCGAAGACGAGTTGCTTTCGGCTCTCTATCGCGAAACCCATTTGACGCAAATCAACCCGCGAATGGCTTCGGGACATATACAGGGGTGTGTGCTGGCCATGCTTTGCCGGATGATAAAACCGCGGAGGATTCTCGAATTGGGTACTTTTACCGGTTACTCGGCACTTTGCATGGCCGAAACTTTGCCCGAAGATGCAGAGCTGCACACTATTGAGATAGACGATGAAATGGAGCCGGTTATCCGCCGCTATTTCGGACAATCGCCACACGGAAGCAAAATTCATCTCCATATCGGTGATTCTCTGACTATTATCCCCACATTGGAAGGAGAGTTTGATTTGGTGTTTATGGATGCCGACAAACGCCAGTATATGGAAGACTATGAAGCGATATTGCCTTTGGTATCTTCGGGAGGATTTATTTTAGCCGACAATACATTGTGGGGTGGGAAAGTGCTCGAAGAACCGGCTTCGGGCGATAAAATGACTGCCGGAATACAACGATTCAATCGATATATTGCTGCCGACAAACGGGTGGAAAAGGCTATTCTCCCCATTCGCGACGGGTTAACGTTGTTGATGAAAAAGCCCTATCCTGCCTCCCCCAAAGTGAGAGGTTAATCAGAAAGTTTAGATGGAATAAATCTTTGAGGATGCAAAATTTATCAGATTATCATTGACACATTTTCATATTGACCACATGTCTCGTAACCTGTTTTTATTCACACTTTTAATATTGCTTTGCCTGGTGCTCGCTGTGGCCGATATTGCCTGCGGAAGTGTGGCTATTTCATTGCGCGATTTATGGCAAACATTTACGCATTCTGAAGCCAACTCTTTGTATTCCAATATTATATTTGAATTTCGTGTGCCTAAAGCAATGACTGCTATTTTGAGTGGGGCGGCGCTTTCGGTTGCCGGTCTATTGATGCAGACACTTTTTCGCAACCCATTAGCCGGCCCCGATGTGCTGGGGGTGAGCTCGGGCGCAAGCATGGGCGTAGCGCTCTATGTAATGGCCGCTTCGTGGTGGTCGGTGGCATGGGTGCAGAGCAGCTGGGGATTAGTTTTTGCCGCTGTGTGCGGAGCATTGATGGTGTTGTTGCTTACATTGGGTGTTGCCACTAAAATTCGCCAATCGGTTACCTTGCTCATTATCGGGCTGATGTTTGCCAGCGTGGCGGGAGCGGTAGTAAGTATTTTGCAAAATTTCAGCAATCCCGATGCGGTAAAATTATTTATTGTCTGGACGTTCGGCAGCCTGAGCGCAGTTACCTGGAGTCAGATGCGGGTGTTGGCTCCTATCATTTTTATCGGTCTTTTTGTGGCTTTTTGGTTGCAAAAAAACCTCAATGCGTTGCTACTTGGCGAACATTATGCCCGTGGATTGGGTATTCCGGTCACGGCTACGCGCATTGCCATTATTCTGATTACAGGTGTGTTGGCGGGAGCAGTCACTGCGTTTACCGGTCCTATTGCATTTATCGGAGTGGCGGTACCTCATTTGGCGCGTGGCATTTTTGGCACATCCAACCATCGCATCGCAATACCGGCGACAATACTGTGCGGAGCGGCGCTGCTGCTTTTGTGCGATATTATCTCACAACAAACCACCTATCCGTTGCCGCTCAATGCTATCAGTGCGCTTTTCGGAGCACCGATGATAATCTGGATTGTATTAAAACAACGATAATAGCACATGGATACGCAATCAATCACCATTTCTCAAAACCCGACTTTGCGCACGCGTGAATTGGCCATTGGCTACACGAGGCAGAACCAGGTGTCGGTGGTGCAGCAACATCTCAATCTGGAGTTGCATCAGGGCGAAATGGTGTGTATGATTGGCCCGAACGGTTGTGGAAAATCTACCTTATTGCGTACATTGGCAGGGCTTCAAAAATCAATTTCGGGTACAATTTTTATCAATGGTGAGGACTTGACCACGCTTACAGTGCAGGAAAAGGCCGAATCGTTGGCTCTTACGCTTACCGACAAGGTAGATGTGGATAAAATGAAGGTGCACGAAATTGTGGAAATGGGGCGTTATCCCTATACCAATCGTTTTGGAAAACTCACCGACGAGGACCGGCAAATTGTGGCCAATGCTCTTGAAAAGGTACATTTGACCGAAAAAACCAATCGTTGTCTAAACGAACTTTCTGACGGCGAACGTCAACGGGCAATGATTGCCAAAGTGCTGGCTCAGGCCACTCCTCTTTTGTTGTTCGATGAACCGACCGCACATCTTGATTTGCCAAATCGCGTAGCTATTATGTTATTGTTGAGTAAATTGGCTAAAACCACCGGCGTTTCCATTCTGCTTTCCACACACGAATTGGAGTTGGCAATGCAGGTGTCGGATAAATTGTGGCTGATGAGCGATGCAGGGGTGGATGTAGGAACTACCGATGAATTGATTGCACAAGGCAGCTTTGAACGGGTGTTTCAGAGCAATCTTTTCTCGTTTGATGCCGTTACCAGACGGTTTTCTGTCAACAAATGAATTTGATGAATATGGTAATTCAAAATCGTAATCTCTATTGCCGGGCTTTGATATAGAGCGACACACCAATAACCATAAAGACCATATTCGGTAACCAGACGGCTAACATGGCCGGCATGCTGCCATTAGCTGCAAAAGTGGCCGAAACAGTAGAGAAGAGAATATAAATAGCACTCAGCGCGATGCCGACACCGATTTGAAATCCCACACCTCCCCGCACTTTGCGCGATGATAAAGAAACCCCGATTAGTGTCAAAATAAATGCTGCCAAAGGATTGGCAAAGCGTTTGTAATATTCGACCGAAAAAGCTCCGGTATTGCCCACACCACGACTTTTTTGCCGGCTAATATAGCCTGCCAAGGCTCCATTGGTCATTTGTGGAGCTTCGTGAAAGGAGATAAAAAAGTCGGCAGGATGCATCATAATGGTGGTATCCATCTTAGTTCCGCGCCGCATCTCTTCGCGCAAACCTTTGAAATCACGAATCATATAATTTTTTACTGTCCAGCGGTATCCCGATTTCCAGATAATGCTGTCGGCAGTCATTCGCGACACCAATGCTTTCCCTTTAAATTTATCAAGCGAAAAGCGGCAGCCTGCATTCCCTTTCTCTTCAAATCGTTCGATATAAGCCACAACTCCCTGATCAACCTGAAGTTGTACGTTGTGCGCATTGTCGCTCATGAATTTTTTCACATACTGATCTTCAAATTTCAACCTCACCTGATTGGCCGGAGGAATAATGTAGCCGCTCAACACAAATATCATAGTTGCAATGATGGTGGCTGAAATAAAATACGGGTACATCAATCTTTTAAAACTTACTCCGCTCGACAGAATGGCGATTATTTCAGTGTTCCCGGCCAGTTTTGAAGTGAAGAATATAACCGCAATAAATGTAAATAGCGGACTAAAAAGATTGACGAAGTAAGGGATGAAGTTGAGATAATAGTTGAAAATAATGGCTTTGAGCGGAGCATGGTGATCATAGAAGGCATCCATCTTTTCGCTCGTATCAATTACTATTACAATACTGATAATCAGTATGATGGAGAAAAAATAAGTGCCAATAAATTTCTTGATGATATAAATGTCAATCTTTTTGAGTTGACATAATTCAAGCAGCTCTTTACCCTTAACCTTCAGGAAGGCGGGTAAATTGTTTATTTTTTGCTTAATATCCGATATAAGAGCAGAAATAGAAGGAAACTTCATTATCAAACAATTACTTTTTTAGACTATAGAAGAAAGCGTAAAGCTCTCTTTCACACGGTATTTTCCGTTCACTGACTCTACCCGGCAACATTCGGTGTAGGCGTCGTGTTCAAAAAATAGAATTTGATTTTTTGCTACAGCTTCCGACAACAGTATTTCCTTGTCTTCCATCGAAGTAAGTGGGAAGTTGTCGTATGCCGAAACCCACGACAAAGGTAACGATGCCATGACAGGAATCACATCGCCCACGTAAACAATTGTGCCCTGAGGAGCAAAAATATATGGAACTAATTGACCTACAGTGTGTCCCTCAAATATTTTCACACTCACTTCTTCGCAAATTGCCTCATCGGCTTCCACCAAACGCAGTTTTCCGGCTTCAAAAATAGGCATCATATTCTCGCGAAAGTAAGAATCTCCCTCCCTCACGTTAGGATTTAGAAAATTATTCCACTGGTTTTTCCCTACCCATACCATGGCATTGGGGAAGGTGAGTCGGTAGCCGGAACGATCATCGGCGAAACGGGTATTTCCTCCGCAATGGTCAAAATGGAGATGCGTCATCACCACATCGGTAATATCGGCACATGTGTAACCCAATTTCGCTAATTCCACTTCAAAATCAATCACACCCTTGAAACCGTAGTATTTTAGGTAATCCAGCTGTTTATCGCCAGTACCGCTATCAATCAGTATCTTACGTTCTCCGGTGTCAATTAACAATAATCGCATTGCCAAGGTGCAAAAATTAGCCTCATCGCAGGCATAACGCTTCTGCCACACGCGTTTTGGAACCACTCCAAACACTGCTCCACCATCGCAATGAAAAAAACCTGCTTCAATTTTAGCTATCTTCATAAAAACATCGTAATTTTGCGGCGAAATTAGAAAGAATAGTTAGAACCGCAAAATATACCTGATAATCAAGGTGAAATATTGATATCGGTAAGTGTAAAGAGGCTATAAACAGCCATTTTCATGCGGAATACAGTTGGATTAACTTATTAAGACCTCATTTATATCGCTCATGATTGTGCCGAAACGATGAGAGATATTGATTAAAAATATGAAGCATCTTCATTTTATTGCTATAGGCGGAGCCGCAATGCACAATTTAGCCATTGCTGTAAGCAAAAAACCCGATCACGTGGTAACCGGATCGGATGACGAGATTTTTGAGCCTTCAAGGAGTAGATTGGACGCCGCAGGTCTGCTTCCCGCCAAGATGGGCTGGTTTCCTGAAAAAATCACCAAAGAACTTTCTGCCGTCATTGTGGGAATGCATGCTCGTGAGGACAATCCCGAATTATTGAAAGCCAAAGAATTAGGCATCGATATTTATTCTTTTCCCGAATATTTATACCATCAGACACGAAAAAAAATACGGGTGGTTATCGGCGGCAGCCATGGAAAAACTACCACCACCGCTATTATTCTTCATGTGCTGAAGAAATTGAATCGTCCTGCCGATTTTATGGTGGGTGCACAAATCGAAGGTTTCGATACGATGGTGAAATTTTCTTACGATTCACAAATAGCCGTTTTTGAAGGTGACGAATATCTTACCTCACCGATTGACCGTCGACCGAAATTTCACTTGTACCATCCGCATATTGCTTTATTGACGGGCATTGCGTGGGATCATATCAATGTGTTTCCCACGTTTAAAAATTACGTGGAACAGTTTAAGATATTTGCCGATCAAATTGAACGAGATGGTCGACTTATCTATTTTAAAGGCGATGAGCAATTGCGCATTATTGCCGAAAAAGCACGACCCGATATTGTCACTATCCCTTATCAGACGCCTGAACATATTATTGAAAATGGAGTTACCTATATTTTGTTCAAAGGAGAAAAATATCCTTTGCATGTGTTTGGAGAACACAATTTGCAAAATATTGAGGGAGCTCGTATTGTGTGTAAACAACTGGGCATTAAAGAAGTGGAATTTTTAAATGCAATAGCCGATTTTGGAGGAGCATCCAATCGATTGCAAAAAGTGGCTGAAACTGCCGATGCGGTTGCCTTCAAAGATTTTGCGCATTCACCCTCTAAACTCAAAGCCACAGTGAATGCGGTGAAAGAGCAGTATCCCGACAAGGAGCTGATTGCTTGTATGGAGTTGCACACATTCAGCAGTTTACAGGAAAACTTTTTGCCACAGTACAAAGGTTGTATGGACAATGCCGACGCTGCATTTGTCTATTTCAGTCCTGAGGTGGTTGCGCACAAACGCCTTCAACCCATTACAGCCGAACAGGTAAAAGAGGCTTTTGGGAAGGAAAACCTGCACGTATTTACCGATGCAGATGAGCTACAACGAGCATTACGCTCAATGTCGTATCATGGAAAAGCCTTGCTGATGATGTCATCGGGCAATTTTTCAGGATTAGATGTTTCTGCTTTTGCCCGTGAGCTTTTAGAGGCTTAACCCAGTGCAAGACACCATGTCTTGCCTAACAAATATTGTGTAAGTATGGCCAACGACAAACAGTCGCTATTTGACAAGCGATACATGCAAATGGCCCGGATATGGGCACAAAACTCGTATTGCGAACGCCGTAAGGTGGGAGCGTTGATTGTGCGCGATAACATGATAATTTCTGATGGTTACAATGGAACTCCCTCGGGTTTCCCCAATCAATGCGAAGACGAAAATAACAAGTCGTTTTCCTATGTGCTTCATGCTGAAGCAAATGCTATCACCAAGGTAGCTCGTTCAAACAATAGTAGTGACGGTTCTACACTTTACGTCACAGCCTCTCCCTGCATCGAATGTGCCAAACTAATCATACAATCGGGTATCAAGCGCGTTGTGTATGGCGAAGAATACCGTCTCGCCGACGGTATTAATTTGCTGAAACAAGCCGGTATACAAGTTGATTTTATTGATGTTCATAATTCAGAACAATGAAAACCTGGAAAAAAGTAATTTTTCCTTTTTCTCTTGCCGTTGCAATGGCATTAGGAATAGTTATAGGCAATTATTTTGCCATGCGAAGCAATATCGGTGCTACTTTGGGACTGTTTCGTTCCCTGGGATTAGATAAAAATAAAGTTTCGCAAGCCATTAATCTGGTGGCCACCCGCTATGTCGATTCGGTAGATGTAAATAATATCACCGACGATGCAATGAGTAGTCTTTTGGCGGAACTTGACCCACATTCACGTTATATTCCTGCCAAAGATTTGCAGGAAACCAACGAACAACTCGAAGGAAGTTTCAGCGGTATCGGTATCGAATTTAATATCGAACGCGATACTATTTTGGTGGTGGCAGTTATTCCAGGAGGACCTGCGGAAAAAGTAGGCCTTTTGCCCGGCGACCGTATTGTGGCAGTCAATGATAGTGCATTTGTAGGTAAGTCAGTCACCAATAGCAAGGTAATGCATAAGTTTCGCGGCGATCAGGGAACTGTAGTAAAACTGGGCGTGAAACGTGTGGGACGACGTAAGTTGCTCGATTATGCAATCACACGGGGCGAAGTACCTGTCAATACCGTGGATGTAACTTACATGATTGCTCCCCAAACAGGTTACATCAAGATCAATAAATTTGGCGACACTACCTATTCTGAATTTTTGACGGCATTGGCTAAGATACGCAATGATGGAGCCTCTAAATTAATTATTGATTTAAGGGGCAATGGAGGTGGATTTATGGATGCCGCGATAAAAATGGTCAATGAATTTTTGCCTAAAAACCAATTGATTGTCTATTCGGCCGGTCGTGCTTATCCTCGTGCCGACTACTATTCTGATGGCAGAGGTTCATTCCCCAACCTGAAACTTGCGGTGTTGACGGATGAATTATCAGCTTCGGCTTCCGAAATTTTTGCCGGAGCAATTCAGGACAATGACCGTGGCATGATTATCGGCTTGCGATCATTCGGAAAAGGATTGGTACAGCAACAGTTTGAATTTTCCGACAAGTCGGCAGTACGATTGACCATTGCCCGTTATTACACTCCTTCCGGGCGTTGTATTCAGAAGCCATATCAAATCGGGAAGGATGAAGATTACAGCCACGATTTCATGAATCGCTATCTGCATGGCGAGTTTTTCTCCAAAGACAGCATGAAAATTCAAAATAAAGAGAAATTCAAAACACGTAATGGGCGAATCGTGTATGGTGGCGGTGGTATTACCCCCGACATATTTGTGCCGCTCGATACGGTGGGTTATTCTCCCTATTACCGAAGGTTGTTTGATAGCGGGAATATTTTCCAGTTTGCAATTCATTATGCCGACACTCATCGCGATAAGTTGAAAACCTTTGGCACTTGGCAGACTTTAGACGAATATTTAAGCTCTCAGCCGCTCGCCAATCTGTTAGCTGCCTATGCCGAATCAAAAGGAGTGCCTAAACATTACTATTATTTTAACATTTCGCATCAACTTCTTTCTCATCAGCTTAAAGCATATATAATTCGCAATATGTTGGGTAACGACGGCTTTTATCCCTCATTAAATCAAAATGATGTAACTGTAAAACGGGCAATTCAGGCGCTTAATAAATGACCGATGTGTTAACGGGGCTAAAATAAGAGTTTTGATTGCTGTTGTTTTCATAAAAAATAAAAAACCATTGCGAAAAGAACGACAAAATAGTATCTTTGCCCACCTCAATACTGCTCGCCGTAAAATGTGCCACCACAATCCGAGTATGAGATGAATTTGAAAGCGAACAGGGAGAAGAATCATTACCCGGAAAAATAACTCAAAATTCTACCAATGACAAGAACTTTATCTTTTGCAAAAACAGCTGTGGCTTTGACTGCCGTAGCGTTAATGTTGACACAATGCACGGACAAAAAAAACAATAAAGTCGGTGGCACACCCTTTGATACTGCTGCCACAAAGGGAAAGCTTCCTTTGGCTTATATTAATGTGGATACTCTGTTGGCAAATTATCAGTTTGCGAAAGATGCCAATGAAGAATTGGTGAAAGGACAGGAAGATTCTCGCATGAAAGTGAATTCTCGCGCAAAACAATTGCAGGAAGACATGGCCAATTTTGAAAGCAAAATGAAAAATAATGCTTTTCTAAGCAGAGAACGTGCCGAACAGGAAAACAATCGTTTGGTTGCACAACAAAAAGAGTTGCAGGAGTATAACCAACAACTTTCTAATGCACTGTTGACGAAGCAACAAAAATCGAATGAACAGTTGCGTGACACCATCAATAAATTTCTGAAGAGTTACGGGCCGGCTCATCACTATCAGATGGTGCTTTCCACCAACTCAATGAATGACAATGTGCTTTATGCCGTTGATGGATACGATATTACGAAAGAAGTGATACAGCAACTCAACGCCCGATATACAAAGAAAAAATAAATGTGGTCGACGACCACCGATAGAAAACGCCTTGAATAAATGCTTCAGGGCGTTTTTTATGGAAAACAATTCAGCCATGATTCTAAAATCGGAACTATATCCAATAGGGCATGTTCAAAAAACACACGGTATTCGTGGTGAGCTCTCCATCATGCTCTCGTCCAATCTTGAAACTCTTGATTTCAAATATTTTGTATTTGAACTTGATGGCATATTAGTTCCTTTTTTTACCGAAGAGTGGCGTTTCCGGAC
>Ga0302286_10001171_pt1 | contig 19831 bp, 25 predicted proteins | sample III_Fen_E2_3_FD_198765 | JGI IMG/M metagenome (GOLD analysis project Ga0302286, IMG submission 198765) | Peat permafrost microbial communities from Stordalen Mire near Abisko, Sweden - III_Fen_E2_3 | ecosystem: Environmental > Terrestrial > Soil > Wetlands > Permafrost | place: Sweden: Abisko...
CAGAGAACATTGGTATCCCTGCTTTGAGATATTGTATGTCTTCCTTGCCATCCATCTCCTTAACAATTTTTGACCAATCTCCTTCGTCTGAATAGTTGTCTAACAATAGATGGTTGATGCCTGCTTCCTTTAAATTCGCTATCCTCTCTTTTATGCTGACGGGAACGCCGACAACGATGCCGTACCCGTTTGTTATCAAATGAAAGATTGCCTTTGGTAGATACGACCTGAAAATCTTAATGATATCCAACAATTGAGAGTTCAGAGTCGGCTCCCCGTGCATTGCGAAGATTATCTTACTTGGCCAATTTGCTTTAGCTATTTCGCTTGCTATTTCTTTAGCCGTTTTCAATGTCATAAAATTCCAAGGAGTAGTGCCTTTTTCACGCATTCCCCTCAACCCGCAAAAACTGCAGCCAAGATTACACCCCTCGGTCGGCTCAATCTGTATTGAGTACGGAGCATGTTGTAATTCCAAATCTTTTAATTTCATAATTCTATTTTGTTTTTACTTATTAACTCTGGTGACAAAAATGGGGAGCCTTTTCGCGGCTCCCCTTGGTTCACGTCTTATGCTACTGCTCTGAGCGGTGCGTTAGAAAAGTTGATTGTTTTGCCTGTTATAGACAACGACTTTCTAAAATTACCCTACCTCTTGCCCCTGTCAAAAACCAAACAGCCCCGTATAATTGTAACTAACATTCCCCTCTTATATGGCACATAAAGGATTTCGTTTGCCATCTGTTAGTTACTCCCCTGGCGAAGGATGTGGAGCTGGAGGGAGTCGAACCCTCGTCCAAAAGGCGATAGAATAATCGTAAAATAGAGTTTTCACCCTACTGAGCTAATAAATTAACTCAACAATTATCGTGTGATATTAATAACTTTGGTAGTTATTTTGTAACTTTTATGTCAAGCTTCACTCCTTGAAGTCTTGGGGTTTTAGCAACATATTTTGGAGCAATTGAGAACGCCCGTAAACTTGCGTTCCAAAGATAGCCCTTTTGTTTATGGTTTATTGTGCAACGACAGTACGGGTGAACAGGGGAAATAGTCGGCAAATAATCAGCAGCCTTGCGCCCTATATTATTGCCGTTCGCTATCACGTCATCCAATACATAAACTATCGGTTCGCTCGCGGGGTCTTCTGGGTCTACTAAATAAAGTTCTTTGCAATGTTTACAAGCCCCCTCGTACACGTCAAAATAAACTTCTGAATCAACGCCGTGATTCTTTACAATACTTTGAGCAATTCCGGAGTTATACGCTTCGTGTAGTAAGTAGTAAGCAATGCGCAACCAATCCCTTTCCCAATCCTTAGTCGCTTCTCCAAGTTCAGCGGCTAGAGTACGCCCGCTTTTACGTAATTCGACAGCCTTCGCTGCCTTATCCTTGATTAATGCCTTTATTTTGAATTGGCTCTTTTGATTCCCTCGAACTATGATATTTGAAGTACCTTGCCTGATACGACTACCTAATCCGCCAATATCATTATACGCTCGGTTCTTGATTTGTTCAAGAGCAAATCTTTCTTGTTCAGTGAGTGGTATAAAGTTACCTGAGCCCAAGAACTTTGTGAACTGCGAGTAATTTAATCCCTTTGCTCTTTTAGAACCTAACGCATCAGACAATATTCCAAAGTAGAATGCATGGTCTATTATGCCTTGACTATTCTTATACAAATTTACGTCAATTCCGGAAGCCAGAAGCAACGCTTTTTCGTTAGCTGACAGATAATTGTATCCAAGTTGCTTGCCTATGAAGATGCATTCCCACCTCTTCAATATGCTAAGCATATCTGTTATTTGGTTATTGTTGAATATCATCTTCTTCTTTTATATCAACCGTTACTGACTTAGCAATATACTTTAGCACATCTGCAACCGCCCCTGATAAGTTAGCATTGTATTCTGATATGAACTTGTTTTCATATTCAGTCACTACTTTAAAGGGGGACGGTATAAAATGTGAATCTTTCTTTGCCATTACTCTTTTCTGGTTTTTTCTTTTTTATCGAAATTCTTTTTTTCTTTGTCAACCTTTTCGTCGTCCATTTCTAACATTGCTTTTTCTTGAGCATTCCTTTGAGCTATCGCTTCATTCATCATTTTGTTAGCTTCTTCAGAATTGACGTTCGAAAGCTTTTCGATTACTTCATTCAACGTCTTTACATTTGCAGCGTGTTCTTCTTTAGTCATTCCCTCAGAAGATTTTTTATCAACATTCACGCCGCGTTTATCTAGCTCTTTCTTAGCGGCTGAAACTAACTCTTCCTTCGTACCTTCAGCTGCTAATACTTTTTTAAGAGTTTCAGTATCGGTGGTTGAAGCATGTTCTTCCAATGTTTTGGCGATAGGTTTCTTTTTGCCATTTTCATCCAACTCAGGTTTCCGGTCTTTCTTTTCAGAAGGTTCGTCGCCTTTCTTTTCGGATCCGTACTTTTGTCCAACGCGTTGCAACTTTCTGTTTTCGGGGGTATCGGCGTAGACTCCGGATTTTGATTTTTCAATATCTTCGTTGCCGAATCCTTTCAGTATGTTTTGCCTTTTGTCGGCTGCTAAATTGAATCCCATGATTTTATCGTATTAAAATTTTATACCAACATTAATTGTGTACCCGACTTTAGGACCTGAAGCTCCAACATAACGTATTGCTGAAGCTCCGACCATATATTTTTGACCTAAATCTACCCCGACTTGAGCTTGATTCAAATTCATTTCTATCGACGAACCGACCATTGCATAAAACTGTATTGCCGGAACCTTCAATACAGTGTTCGTTGTTGTTATATATTTAACGACAGGTCTTATTTTAGCAGTGGCATTTATTATTTTGTTCATTGCTACTTTTACATTAACCTTGTACTCTCCTAAACTGTCGGTTGAATAATCCAGTGGGTAATCTTTTACCTTGTAATAATCTGCCAACAATGCGGCAGTGTCAACCTTCTGAACAATTGTTTCGCCAGCTACTGCGTAAGGTATGGTATCATGAACAGCATAAGGAACTGGGTTATCCAATGTTTTAACAACCTCGTACGGAACTTTCTCAGTTACCGTTACCGTTTTAGTGTTTATTTCAGTTTTCACTGTTAAACGCCCTGTAAACAACCCTGCGAAAAATAAAACTACAATAGCAATACCTGCGGTCAAAAATTTGTTTTTTGTTGTCATTTTTATTCTTGTTTAAAATAATGTTCAACATCTTCTTCTTGAATACCTAACTTATGAGCAATTTCTCCTGCTAACAATTTTTTAAGCATTTTAACAGCGGGCAAGTCAGGTTTAATTATTAACATATGAGCGCAAACTGAAAAGAACTCGGCGGCGCACAATAGAGCCGTAACTAAAACAGTCCCCATACTTATGTCGTTATTTATTAAAATCTTTTCAAGCACTAATGGCATGAAAAATAAAACAAAGTACATCACTAGCTTTACAGCCGTTGAATATAGAGCGATGCTAATCTTAAATTTGTGCGACTTCAATGATGACCAACACCCGAAAAACAAATCTACAAAAAGAGCTATTAATACCCAATGGAATAATTGAGCTTTAACCCCAAAAGTTGCCGCAACGAACATCATAAACATCATTCCCCACCCTGATACGGTGCTGAATATCAATCGTAATTTCATCACTAAATCTTCTATCGTCAAAACGACTTTTTGAAACGCATTCAACTCCATCACATCTAGCTAATTAAAGTATAATTAAAATTAATATCTTGGTTTGGGGTAACTGTATTCAAGCTTAAATTGCTTGGTTGAGAAACAGCGTTTGATAAAGTGTACCCTGCCGATTCACTTTCCCCCGCGAGTATCGATATAATAATATCGACTGGGGTTGATATAACGGCTGAACTTGTGTCCGATTGTTTATTGTATAAGCAAGTAAAGTTTATGAATAGACTGCTTGTAACTGGTCTAGACGCAAGAAGCTTTATTTCATAATCATTAACCGTAACCCCTTGAACTATTTTGCCAATCCCTTGAACGGAGAACATATCTATTTCACAAATCGCCTTGCTTCCGTCATTGCTTTCGGGGAAACTATCTACTGACAAAGTTGATGCTATCGCATTTAACTTAACAACTCCTACTCCAATATGTTTTATTGTTCTGTAAATTGTGTTTGCTCCTGAAAGTAGAAATTCGCAAGATAAAGCGTATTCAGAAATTTTCTTTATTCTCACAATTCGTGGAGCGTAGTTAACCTTGAAAATTACTTGAATAATTGGATTCGCTCCAGATAAACAACTAGCGGGAGAATCCCAAATGCTCATTACATCTTTAGTAACCCTTTCGTTGCTAGAGTTAGATACACCATATATTTCGACTGAATCTCCAACCTTCATCCCCTGAGGAAGCCAATTGTTTGAAGTTGGTACTGAATCTCCCAATAAAACAAAATAAGTAATCAACTTGTTTTTGATTACCCCGCTGATGTAATTTATCTGTGATTGTGTTTTTTGTAAAGCTGAATTTACAGTGTCGTTGTTATTAATTGGAGACGCCGCGACAGAAGGGGAAAAATTATCCGAAACAACAATTCCAGTTGCTACCTTAAATTTGTTTATCCAACGTTGTATTTTAGATATTATTGTTAATAACGAATCATTTACCGCTACGTCCAACGCTTCACCTGTTAAGGTAAGAGCGGGTGAGGATTTGGAAAATATATTAGTGGGAGATGCAGCATTAGTTATCGCTTCTCTAGTTGCGTCAAGTATGCCTTGGTAGGAAGAACCTATGGCGTCAATGTTCCTTGATACAAGAGACATATCTTCAACATACGTTTCTTGCGATACAACCCCGCCCGTTTTGTCTTTCCAAGAGTCCAAAACAGATTTGAAATTCATGTACAACCCATTATTCCAAGATAATGAATTTCCTTCTACGATAGATATGAACTTTGATAGTTTGTATTTGGCCAGCGCGAACGCTCCCGCTATCTTAGATTTACCGAATAAGTATCCGTCGTTGTAATCAAAGTCGTTGTCTGAAAACGTAAACACTAATTTTTTATTCGTTAAATCAAATACACCCGCCAAATTATCAATCAATAAATTAGATGAGGTTACATGATATTGTATATTTTCTCCTAAATCATCAATGACAATATTACCCAATGCATCGGTATATTGTACCTTAGTGGTTGTAATTGCAACCGCTATCGCATTCAATTTATCTGTTATCCTATAATGTGCCCCCAAAGATAGCCCATCGCCCGAAGCAAGATTAACTAACTCGCTGTACTGTATAACAGATATAATTTCTTGCTTCAAAACAATCCAATTCAAAAGAAAAAAATCATAAACTTTATGACATTTCTGAGATGGAGTTGTGTCAAACCAAATTAATGTAGTATCTTCGGGAGCAGTAAGCCCTATATACAAGCCTGAAGTATCAGCCATAATTTTTATTTTTAGCGAGTATAAATATAATCGGCTCTGTCATTCCAAACCGAAACAAAATCCATTGTAGATTGAGCATATTCAACGATTGTCACAGTTCCAGTAACAGTAGTTTTTGATATCCTCCAACCTGCTTGAGATGGGTCTGTACCCATGGGTGCGTATCCCTTATAAGTAACGCCGTCTTGAACATCTACGATAGGTTCCGGCATGGTTTCGCTCAAAAGTTGTACTATCGGTGCGTTAGTTTTTTGTACTTCCATCTTCTTCTTGTTTTAAAAAATTGTCAAATGCTTTTATGAATGAATTGTCTTCTGCTTTTTCTGAATCTTCGTCGTTGTCATATTCACTATCTGAAGTATCTTCGTCTGATACCGCCTCTTCAAATGGATTATAAGTATCTTCGCCATCTCCATTCATATTTGCTTGCTGCGTAGCTTGAGCAGCTTGTGTCTTAGCTGAAATATAAACTGCGTTTTCGATTATTTCACCTTCTTCGCCAATTGGTTCAAGTTCCCATTTCTCACGGATTTCATTAATCTTCATGAAACTACCAAGCTTCTTCACGTCCAAATCAACCTCTTCTGAAATTGTCATCCCGTTTAACCCTACGAATTGGAACTCAAATTCTGGATTGATTTGCTCTACAATGTATTTGTTTATTTTGCGTTGAAGAAATTTCAACAGCGGATATAACCCCTTATCTTTAGAATTTTTGAGACGTTCAGCTTGACTTCCTTCAAACATTCCTCCGCCGCCTGATTTTGATATGTCCCACCCTATTTCAGTTGGGTCAATAGAATAAATGGCGCAAGCAAGTTTTATTAAGTATTCAATCCAAGCTGTATATTCCATATCCCGATTGTTCTTTTGTAAGTCAATCCAGTCTATGTCGCCTTCTACAACGGGAGTCTTCCAGCTTTGCATAACGCCAGTAATCATAGATTGCCATTGTTGTTTGAACTGTTGAAGAGACGCTTCGTTCACGTTCCCCTTTACACGCAGCAGCCCCTTTGGAGCTGAACCTTGTGAAAAGAACCTACGATTATACTCATCTCCCCACAACATGGAAGTGACTACATTTATCAGTTCTTCAAGCTCTGAAGTACCATACCCGTTTGCGTAGATACTAGACGAAGGATTACGTACTCCGAAACACATTTCCCAAGGCAGAAATTCGCTTACTACCGCGTTTTGATATATTTGTACGTATGACGGTTTATAGCCCTTTACCATCTGCCCTAGCATGCGGTCTTGATTTGTAAAAGCAGTGTTCCTTTTGAAGAACACGTTTGTGGAGTTATTGTCAAAATAAGACTCTGCCATTCTGAAAGAAGAAGCATCCGTAGCCATAAATTGAGTTAACTTCCCCCTTCGGTTGCGGATACATTCAAATGTCATTTGATCATACACTAATGAGTCGTCAACCGATTTGCGTATGAACGTATCAAAGTCATCATGTTCCCACGAATTAACTTCCCCGCAATTTAAGATAAAGTCGGTTATTGCATTAGCAATCCTTTTGTCTTTATCGTCCATTTTAGAATTGACGCCAAATTTAGGCTTCTTCCGGATTACAAATCCTGTTGAGTACTTATCAGATTGAGGTTCTGCGAAGTCGGCTATTTGGTTCTTGCGAGTTTTTATTATAGCATTAATGATCGGAGCTTTTGACATCCGCCTTAACGTAGTATAGGAAAGAGAAAATGGCTTGTCTTTAAATCCTAACGAACTTTGAAACTCGAGCGGGTCTACAAAAAATGACTTTGAATCATCAGGTTGCTTCGGTTGAATGGAAGCTAAAGAATTAGCCGCCTTTATCATGTCGTCTGGATGGTCTGACTTTAACGCCTTTTCGAGCGTCCTCAGTTTTTTATAGTGTAAAAGCTGTTCTGCCTTTTCTATCGCTTCAATTTGTGTCGCTAATTTGCCAGCCATTTAGATAATTAAATTTAGTTTCATTATCTATATAACTGCTAAACCAATTTTAATTTTGCGAAGATCTTTATTTTCACAAATTACATATTTGTCCGTCAGCGTTTCATGAGTAGCCAATACCGCATCTTCTATGTCGTATAATTCTGTGTCGTCGTCAAAGCTACTCAAAGACTCAATTTCTTGTAGTTTACCCCAGATACTATTGAACTCTTCAATGTCTTCAATAGTCATTGCGTTAAAATCTGAAATAAATACCAAATCTTTAACTTGCGTATCCATTTCCCCCGCTAATAACTGCATGTCTATATCTAAATTAATAGTTTTATAATCGTTCCACTTCATGTCACTTCTTTATTACACTAGTTGATTGAGGAACAAATTTAGACCTTTGTTTGCCTTCGCCTATGGTCATTTTCCAGTACTTTTGAAATTCGCATAGCCACATCTCTATCTGATGTAATGTGATGTTGCATTCACGGTCAGTATAGTATTCCCCCTTATCTTTATTCCAATAAAGATAGGGCATCGAACCGAACTTAGCGAGCTCGGTCTCCGCCAAGTCCCTTAGCATATAAATACCTATTTTTTGAGCTTTGCCTTTTAAGTTAGGAAAAATCAATCTTATTCCTACGCTGGCACCAGGACCGACATTTGTATAATCGTCTTGGTCGAACTTCATGAACCTGCGATTCGTGTAGCAGGCAATGTAGGTAAAATCTTGGTAAAATTCGTGTGCGATGAAATCGGCAACCCCAGGATATGACTTCAAATGTTTGATTATATCTTCCGGAGTTTTGGCAGTCAAAACCGCTTTTACTATGTTATTGATATTTTTATGAAGCGTCGGAATTACAACCCGAGTATAACAATAATCACGGGTATGGTGAGGTGAAGCTTGTGAGTTTATGAGATAGGCGTTGGTAAATGGGTTGGCGTTACAATCTCTTATTTCTTGAACTACTTCAGCAAAAGCGTCTTCGTCGAAATCTTCCCAATTCTGAATGCCCGCTTCCCAACCGCGAGTCATTACCGCATATTCAAAAGTATTCGGGTTGTTAAAATAACGAAAGAACATTATCTTCCATATCAGGTTCCGGAGCGATAAGCTATCATCTAGAATAATATTCTTGATTTGCCATTGTGAATTTTTATCTAACTCACGATAAACGTTTGTGAACTTTGATTCCGACAGTATCTTGTTTTCAGTCCACGGAGCAGGAGCCTTGTCCATAAAGCGTTTCTTCCATACATTTTGTCGCTCAAACATTACATTGAAAAACAATTCTAAATTCGGTCTGTAAACTTCCAAACTTTCTTCAGGTAAAGAACCATGCCAACTATTTCTTTCAAACATACGCTATTTATTTTTTCTTGACCTAATTATCAATTCCCTTTTTGCCTCAATATTTCCTTTAGAAATAAGTTTGATTATAACTTCTTTCTTCAGCTTAATAAATGGTCTATGATAAGAATTTATTAATTTAGTGTCTGAAAGAGTAAAATTACAAGTGTTTTTTATGCAGATTGGTTTGTTTGCAAAATGAACTGAAAACTCAGGCTGATATTTATTTCCGTGAAAACCATGTATGACAAATAATATATCTCCCCACACACTTTCATTTTTTACAATGTCCCCCTCTTTAAAATATCCGTGAATACATTCCATACCGTTTACCTTTTTTATTTTAAAAACTTTGATTAAAAAAGAAGAGCGAACTTCACAGCCCGCTCTCTCAATTGACAAATCCTAAAATTTAACCACAAATTAACCTATGAAATTATTTTACAAACCCAAATGTAATAACCTGCCTTGGCGACAACTCGTAACTTGAAGTATCTTTTATTTCTTGAAGCAATTCGCAAGCCTTAATATCAGTCATGATATTACAAATCTTTCCAACCGTGTCGTTGTATTTTCTGCGCGTGTCGGCTTCAGCTTTTGAGGCAGGACAACAATTTGGTTTTGACTGTGCGTCGGTTACCGATAGACTTTCAGCTACAGCACCGCAATTTTCTTTTAAATACGTGTCTTCCCAATCGTACACCTTGAAGGGAACTGACAGTTTCATGTCTTGTGTCCACCACGGAGATACATCTTTGGTAGGAGCCGCCCCGCAATCTTCAAGTAAAGTATTAGCAGCGGCTGTTTGAACGGCAAGGTCGGCATTTAAAGCGGGTAATACCCCCGTATTAATCTGGTCTTTTATTTCCTTGCCGGTTTTACTGAACTTTATACCTCCGTCGTTCATTGCATACAGAATGTCTGACTTCTCTACTTCATCAGCAGGCGCACCTTGAGTATCGTCTTCGCTGATTGCCTTTTCAAAAGGGTTTTCTTCTATCTCTTCGACAACCTCAACTGCCTTTTCTATTTCAGCTTCTTCTACTTCGTCAACTGCTTTTTTAATGTCAACCTCAACGGATTTTGCTAAATTAGATTCAGCGTCATCAGCTTTCAGCTGGTCTGAATTTGTAAAACCGTTGGCGATATGTAACCGCCGCGCTTGTTGCGCTTTTCTTATTTCGTCTCCTACGTTCATGATTTTGTATTGTTTTATTTTAGCAACATACCGTAAAATTGTTCTAATGTGAATGCCTTATTATAGTTGTAGTTTTCTTTTTGGTTATTCACATCATCCAACATATTTTCTAACAAGCTTTTCCCATTCTTTGTCTGATAGTCGGTATTGTTGTAAACTGAAAGGTTCAACCATGTCATTTTCAAATTGAATAGCACCTGCCCCAAAACAACCTTTTCATCCAACTTAGCGTATTCAGCGAACCGCCCCGCTAACCATTGTGACATTTTTATCAAGTCTGGATTATCATGTACAAATTGAGGATATGGTTTAATCGAAGTCACAAATTTTTCAAATGCTTTCTTGCCGAACCCCTTCAAAAGTTTAGGTATATTGTCTGAAGTGTCCCCCAATATTACCTTGCCTAACAAAACCTGTATTGGGTCAATTTCGCTGACAGGCAAATTCATTTCAAAGTACCGCTCCCATTTATTTGTATTTTCAGGAAGGCAAGTCATCATCAATCGGTTCGATGCGTTACAAAAACAAGATACGTTTTTAGTGCACATTTGGGTGATATCTGAGTCACCCGTAACAATTACCAATTCTTCATCCAATATGTAACCGAAGTACAAACTCCAAACATACAACAGGTCGTCGCCCTCAGCTCCCCAAACTCGACTTACAATTAACCCCTTCTTGCGAAGTAACGCTTCAAACTCATCCAGCACTAATAAAAACAATTTATAGAAATCGTCGCGTACCTTTGTCAGAGCGTACTTATAATCGTCATATAAGGAATAACGCCAACTTGAGCTGTCAATTACGAACGCAACGCGGTCAATGTCCTTAAATCTATTGAGAGTACTGCACATATCAATTATGCACTTGCGCAATAGAACTTGTTGGTTTTCTTTAATGTCTAAAACCGAGGACATGTCTTGCCCTCGGTAATATGACGAAAATACAGAGTAGCATTTATGGAAAAGGAAATTTCCGTCGAATAGTATATTCATTTTAGCATTTTTATTTTGTTGATTTGTTCGTCCTTTGATTCTTTAACCGCCTTATTGATACTTGTATTCTTGCCGTCTTTAACTCCGTGCATGAATATGTTGTTAACTTTAACGTTGGTTTGACGCCCCTTATTCATTTTGTATTTGGTAGCTACAAATTCGTCAATAGTCGCGTCGTTACGTAAAACCAGAGCCGTTACCTTGCCGGCAAATATAGCGTCTTTTGCTTTGTCAACTTGAGCTTCGGTTTGGAACTTAACATCCAATCCTGAAACGCAACCGCCAAGATAATGGCGCAAATAAGTGTCGAGACCGATTGGCTTAAATTTGAAATCAATTGTGTCCTGATATAATTTGTATTTCAACTTACCTAATTCCACGAACCGTTCGCAAAGCATGGTGTGTAACCATTTTACAGTTTCCATGTTCTGAGGTAACCCCAAAATCAACATTTTTCTGTCTTTGCGGTCGCCGTGAATAAAACACTTGCAAAAATTCCATTTGCAACATACGTACATCAAGCGAAACTCCCAATCGCCACCTATGAATTTATACTTGTACCAAGAGTCCATGTTTTCTTCAACGCCCGCTTTCGGTTTATCCTTCAAATCGAGTTCATCGATTGACAGGTTATAACTAAGCAATAACCGTTGGATGGCGGCGGCGGCGGCTGTCGCTTCATTTTCATTGCCTACTTTAATTGCACTTTCTTGAAGCTTGATTAGCTTGCGTAATTTGTTCTGAATCTGGTCAAGTTGGTTTGTCGTTTCCATTTGGTTTGTCGTTTTAATGGATTAATACTATTTGAATACGGTACAAAGATATCGCTTTTTTTTGAATACTACCTAATGTTTTGTTGATTATTTTTGGCTCCAGCCAAAGATTTAACTATTTCCAATAATGCCTCACTCCGGCGCAATCAATTATGCCGTGGAAACCCAACTCATCCAATGTGTTAATTTGGGCTTGTGTGGGCTCTCCCTTTATCCTATTGCCGTAACAAGCACTTCCGATAGCAATCCACCCTAACTCATGCATCACATCAGTAGGGTGCTTAGAATCGGGGAATAAGGAGCTAGCTAACAAATCGTGTGTGGAGCAGTAATTATGTAATTCCTTTAAAGTTCCCTCCCAACGAACTACCTTGCCTTCTGGCGATACAAAAAATTCAGTGTCCACCCTTTCTTTGAGTAATTTTATTTCCCACTTTTCCATAATCATTCGCATTTAAAATCGGTTACAAATCCTAAATAATGTTTTGCCCGCGTATATGCCACATAAACCAGATTTCGTTCTTGTTCTGCCATCCAAGGAATTTTCATACAATGTTTCAAGTACATTTTATCTTCACATATGATAAACACCTTATCAGATTCGAGCCCTTTGGATTTATGAATGGTTGACAAACATATACCGTTTTTATTGTCGTCTTTGAAAATGGTTTCAATACGGGAAATAACTTCATCAACCGTTGTCAACCCATCGGACAATATATCAATAACTTTAAGCTTGTCTGAATAATTCTTATACATATCCGACTCCATGGCTTCGGCTTGCGTGCAATTCGTTTTAGTAACTACCTTACCGATTATCTTTGTCAATTCCTTAGACAGTACGTCTTGAACATCAGCTATCTGTTTACGATTGGTTTTCTTTATCATGTTGATAAGGTTGGTTCCAATATCGCGCCCCTTAACGTATGCTTTTGTTCCTTCGCCGATATACTTCATACACAAGCTAACGAGCGGAGCGGTAACTCGGCAAAGAACCATATCTCCATCCTTTATATCTGCCGTTTTAGCGTCACGGTCTACTGTCCCAACGGGAGCGTTATCGCGTGCTAATATCTGTGGGACTATCCCTTTTGCTAAATCTATTATCGCTGAATCGCAGCGGTAACATACTGACAGCGGCATTTTGGCAGTTCTGGGTGAGTTTTTCAATAGGTTGAAGCTTTCAATGTCCGCGCCAGCAAAACCGTAAATTGCTTGTCTTGGGTCACCTACCGCTATAAATCTGCCAGTAACAGGTTTAACACATTGCAGAAACATTTCGCGTTGAGCGGCGTTCAGGTCTTGGCATTCGTCGATAAATACCCAATCGAACTTAGGCATGCGTAACTGTTTTACGTTGGGAAAATAAATCATGTCCGTGAAATCAATTACATTTGTTTCAGACTCTCCCCAAGCTATAACCTGCATGGCGGCTTCGCATTCGTTATCAATCAAATCTAAATCATGTTTTATTGACAAATCTTCGAGTTGCATTGCTGACTTACATAAGCTTGAGCGCCCGAGGTCTGTCAATTTCATAATGTTTGATTTGTATTGACCTTGATTTTCAAATGAGATTGTGTTGCGTGGGCGGATACCGCCGTACTTTACGCCGTTATTGATATAAGTAGTATATTTGTCGCCTTGAATTTGGGACTTGAAAGTTTTCATGATTGAGGAAGCCCCGAGTGAATGTAACGTGCGAACGTCAACATTTGGTAAATTTCCTACTTTTATTTTCAGCTCTTCTACAATCGCCTTATTGAAAGCAAGGAACAATACTGACTGGGTTGATGAGATAAGCTTGAGAGCGTTGACAATTGTGGTAGATTTTCCAGAACCTGCAACCGCGTCTATTACCGCGTTGCCCTTACCTTTTTTGACGTAGGTGTAAATGGCTTGTTGAAATTTGGATGGGGTTTGAGTTGACATGACTGTTTTGTTTTACGATTATAGCATAAAGATATCGCTTTATTTAATACGCTCAAAACTTTTTGCCAATTATTTTTGGTTGGAGCCAAAGATTTAACGTTTTGTTGTTAATAATCCATTATGAGATTGTTTTCATTGGCTAATTTCAGCAAGTAGCTTTCAGACATTGAACAATAGCAAAATTGTATATTCAGTCCGTTTGCCGCGGCAGCTTTATGATATGCCTTGCTGAATGTCTTGAACCTTTTATCTTGAGCATAAAAAGCGTAATCGTTTACGGCTATCCAATACCAGCGAAGCGAGCCGTCCGGATAGTAGTCTTCATGTGCTATACAAATAACGCCTTCCTTCAAGCCCTCTATTTTTCGTAGAACGCTCAAAAGGAAGGCTTCTTTAGCAGATTGATCCCCTGACATTATTTTGAGTAATTTGCGTCTCCTTCGCTTGTGTTTGAAGCACGTATTCCTGAAGCGCCGAACCCTTTTTCTCCTCGAGCAGTAACTCCTAGTTCTTCGACCACATTGAAATCACCTTGTATTACTTTATCCACAATCACCATCTGAGCAATACGGTCGCCGTTGTGAACGCCATATGTAGTGTCTGACGAGTTGTAGATTATAACCCCGACTTCTCCTCGGTAATCGGCATCAATAGTTCCTGGCGCGTTTAATACCGTGATTCCATTTTTTAAAGCCAAACCGCTTCGCGGGCGAATTTGAGCTTCGCAATCTTCCGGAAGTTCAAGAAATACGCCTGTTCCTATCAAAGCTCGTGAATGCGGAGGAATGTGGATAGTTGGTTCTCTGTCCAACGGAGCTCCGAAACTTGTAATGAGTGCAAATAAATCAGCCCCTGCTGAATTTTCCGTGGCGTACCAAGGAGCCTTTGCGCCTTCTGACAATTTAATGTTAATCGATCTTTTGTTCATTTTGTTCGGTTGATATGTTTAAAATATGAATTTGAATAATCCTCAACCCTAATGCTTTCGCAATTTCGTATTCTTCTTTTACGCCGTCAATTTGAGCGCCTATGAAGAATGCTGTTCCATTCAGTTTTGCTAAATTTTTAAGCATGGTGAAACGGTCACGCAAAATAGCTTCTTTCTTTTCATCAATAACCCCGTCTTCGATAGTTTCACCTTCGGTTGCCCGATACCAACAAACTCGACTTCGGTTATTTACCCCTTTCAAAAAGTCCAAAACTTCAGTAGTCCAACCGCGTTGTTCCACTACGATACGAGGAAGAAAACAATGATGCAAAACATCATCAGATTCCTTTTCCAACTTTTCAGTCATCAACAATATGTCAAAAGCTTCCTTGATTTGCTCAAGAGTTTGCCCTTTCAATGTGAAGTGTACTGAATAGTCCTTAAATGCAATTAACCAATTTTTCATAACTACAATTTTTTATATTTTATTTTTAAATCCAACCGCCCGAATTTTTCAACCACGGTGCAGTTTAATGGATAACGTTGGACCATAATTTCATTATACTCCAAGTCTTTTTTGTCTCGGTAAAAATCGGAAAAACCGCCGCTATTAGCTACCATTGTGTGGTCGTATGCGAACGTGTTAAAACGCATTACAATTTTGTCAGCATAAATGTTCTTCAACGTGAAGTCCATGTCCTCTTTGCATTTCAACGTTTCGTCGTACCAAATATCAGTCTTTGAGTTTATCAATGTAATAGTGCCAACGAAGCAATTAAAAGCATACGGGTTTTTTGAGCTCCATACGAATTGGCGCATCCCTAGGGTCGCTATGTCGAACGATAAGTCCTGAGCCTCATATTCTAGTAACGATAGATATTCCAACGTAGGTTTTCTGTTAGAATTATTGGTAAGACGACTTGTCACTTGGTCTAATATATCGAACTTTATAATGTCATCGTCAATCATCATTAACAACTCCCCCCGATACCGCTTCTTTATGAAGTTCCGGACATAAGATATCCCCATATCGTTTTTAGGCAATACGAGGATATTTTCGTGACCCGACCTTTTATACAAGTCAAAATCTTGAGGTTCTACCACTACCGTGTATTTGATGCCCTGAAGTAAACTGAATGTCTTGCCGTTGGGTCTACTTTTTGATGGTATATATATGTCCATTGCGTTGTACGATTTTACTTAATAACGTTGATTACTTCTTCGTGTCTTCTTTATCAAGTTCTTCATTAACTTTTTTATGAGCGTGAGTAGCCATGTGGCGGTCGTATTCGTCTGAATGTCTCGAAGCTTTATCTTCATCAGTTTTGGCATGCTTAGTAGATTCATCCAAATGTGCATAGGCTGCGTCTTTGTGGTCGGCTGAATTGTAAGTCTTTTCATGCTTCGCATTTTGAGTTGCGTAAATAGCCTTACCACTTTTGGTGTGTCCTATGACGGTTCCGCCTTTACTGCCTTCGCCAGCTTTTTCAATCATTGAATCACTTTGTTCAAAACCGAATCCCTTCATAATTGCCGCTTTTCGGTTAGTTTGTTCTTGTTTAATGTCTTCTCCGTCGTACATGATTTTATTTGTTAAGTTTATATTTTTCAGCGGCTTTGTCTACCGCATATTTGAATCCTTCAATCACTGGTAATAACGTTGGGTCTAATGTGACCAATATCTTTTCTAATACAATTCGGCGAGCTTTAATGCCCGATAAATATGTTTCAAATTCCAGCTTGTTCATATTCTACAAGAAATTAAATTTGAACCCTGTTGTCATTTTGGTAGCCCCTAATTTAGCGAGCCAAAAGCTTGAAGAAATATCATCATGTTCGCCTACAGACTCAAGCCCCTTCTCTGTAAATGCAACGCTACCAAGGTCTGTAAATATCAAGTCCTTCATGTCTTGTGAAAACTTGTCACCTATCGGTATGTGAATCTTGTTGCGCTCAAAATCCAAAGCCAATCCTGGCCACCCAGTCTTCAAGTCGTATTTATCAATCCCCGTGGTATGTCCTATAACTGGGAGCCCAGCCCTGTCGGACTCTTGAACAAATATCTGTTGGAATACGTTTTGTTCCAAAACCATTACGTCTGGGCGATACCTAACATTCAACCCCCTCAAGATTTGCATTTGTTCATAAAAGCTGCGACCCTTTTCACGGTGCAACCATAACAACCAGCGTTCACCCGTTTCGTCGTCAACTCCCCATACACTAAATACCGTGTAGTCGGCTCCGACGGAAGATGATATAGAAAAGTCACAACCTACTACAACCTTGCTGAACTTCATTGGGAAATCGTCCCTATTCTTTACCAACGTGTAGTTCTCCATACGAACTAAGGAACGTATCAATATAGACATTGGGAAGATTGAAGCCTCATTCGTAATTGGGCGACAAAGGTTTTCCCTAGAGAAAATTATGTTACCTTGAGATTCCTTTTTGTCCATCAGGTCTTTGAAGTTCCACCTGTGTGGCCAAAGTATTCTTCCGTCCGGAAATATGGCTGGATATTCAATAACAAACCAACCTTTCTTTGTTTTTAGATCGCCATATAAATCGCTACTATGAAATGGAGTCCCGACTACAACAATTTGCCCGCCAGGAACAAGCATGTTCATAATTACTGAATGAAAATAGTCAATACCTTTTGTGCGTTGAAGCGAACTGTATATGACATTATCTTTTAATCCGTCATCTACCACTATCCAATACGGGTGTGCCCCGCGGACAGACGAGCCGAACCCTTTTACCGTTAACCGCGCCCCGTTACGACATACGATATTAGTATTAGCCCAACCGCCGTTGTTAGTCTTAGGCATTAACCGTTCGTTCAATATGTCGTTTCCTTCAATAGTACCTTTGAGGATTTCAAGAAGGTCGATGCCCTGTTGCAATGAGAATGAGAATATAAACCCGCGGTTGGAGTTTGAAAGTGAAGGTCTAGCTGAATATGCCCCCGATTTAGGCTTCCTGTATTTGTATAACTGCCAAGCGGCGTATGCGTTTGAAAAGTAATAAGATTTTCCGTGGTCGCGCGCTGCTTCTACGCATATCTTTCGGTGGCGTTGAACGAGGTCTCCCCATTCAAGATGGTGCCAAGACATTTGAAAATCCGGCATTACCGAAGTGATGAAATAACTTAGGCTTGCGTTTCTTAATGTTTCCTCAATCGACTCAGAAAGTCTTTGTGTGTACTTAGGGCTGAAATCAATTTCTCCTTGCCCTGTATAAAGAACCCCATAAGCATCCTTCATTAAGTTGTCAAGTACAAAATCTAAATCTCCGGAAGACCCTTGAAGTAACTCGTCAAGCCCTCGATCGTCCATCCCATTTATAATCTCGTCAACTATCCCTAAACATTCCATGCGATGCATGGGCGATTGCAATAAAGTTTGTCCTATATCAAGTACCATATACGATTTTGATTAAAATAAAAAAGGTTACGAAATTTCTTCCGTAACCCCCTTATAACTGGTCAAAACTCTTAGTATTCTATATTGAACCGTCTTTTAATATCGGTCAACAATTTGGAGGCTAATTCAAGTTGCTCCATAGTGTTAGGGCGAACCTGACTAACTATGGTATCAAACCTCATTTTGTTAAACCTGAAAGCTTCACATGAAGCGATAACGTCTTTCCTTGCTGATTCAATAGCTATTTCAGGGTCTACATTGAATTTGAATTCATGATGTCCTTTTGTAAAAGTAATGAACCCGAATACGCTTAGTAAATTCAGAACTTCAGCTGTTTTGGAATGAGTCAAAGTAGTTTTCTTGACTATCTCTGTTTCGGTGTGAATCAGATTTATTGTGTCGATAACGTTCTTTGGCGTAATTAAATCGTATAACTTTTTGCAATGTTCTTCAGCGTGTTTGAAATTGTCTTTGTCTCCAACAAACTCTTCCATAGTTTTCGCGCGGCTTTCAGATAACGCGGCTTTTGCTTCACGTTCGCCTAATACTTTGAAATCTTCTTCTGTCAATAGCACTACGGTCATGCCTGTCTTTTCAGCTTGCTTTTTAACCATGTCCATCAACTTGACGTTTTCAGTGTAAATGAAAACAATCTTTTCTTCTTCGGTTAATTTAGGCTTTGGTTCTCTCTTTCTTTTTACCAGAGATAGACATTCCAGAGTTGCGTCTGTAATTGCTGTACGATCTCCACCCACAACTCCAAGGTCAACTCCCAAAACCATAACTTCTTTTACATCGCCAGCAGGTAATTCAGAACCCATTATGATTTTTCCCGCAATTGTGCCAGTCCCTAAAACCAAATCATTTGCATGTTCGGTGTTTATTTCCACGCCAGCCGCTAAATAATTTTCAGCTTCTTTTTCTTCAACGGTGACGCATAAGTCTGCTATGCATTCTTCATTTCTACTGTAGTTACACCCAAGGCATACTCCGCTGCATTCATTACCTGCTGAATCGTGATGAGTCGCAACAGGTCTCGTTACTTGTACTAATTCTTCTTCTAATCCCTTCATTGTTTTATTTTTACGATTTATTATTTTGCACATTTAAACTCAAAAAATTCCGCCCCCTTATCTCTTTGTTTTATTTCAGTAGTAGCAGCGGAACCTTTACCGGACCGCATCTTCTTTACAAAATACCTGAATAACTCGGACGTTGCTTCAACGTCGTTCATGGCACCGTGGGCATCAGTAAGTTTTATCCCAGCGTATTCACAACAAGCGTTCAGGTTTATTTTTTCGTCGCCAGTTAAACACCAAACCGCTTTAGACAGTTTCATTGTGTCAATAGCTTCTTCGTAAATAAAAGAGTACAAATTGAGTTTATGCAGATTCAAAGCGAATGATAGAAAACCATTGTCAAATCCCACATTGTGGCCAATTGGGACTAACCGCCCGCGCTCAGAACTATTGCCTGAAGCATTATGCATTTTAAAGAACTGAGAGAACGTTTCGGCGAACTGTTTAACCGTTATACCGGAATTGACGTCCGACATGCTCACCATCGTCTTATCAAGCGATTTCTGTGTAATCTTTAGACCTTCGTACGGCTTAACGAAAGTTTCCCATTGGTCTACGACTTTCAATGTCTTGAAGTCTAATACTTGACAAGCGAACTGGGTGATTGGATTTTCAGTTTCCTCCAGCCCCCCAGTTTCACAATCATAAACAACGTAATTTGATTTATGCATTTTCTTCCTTAAAAAAGCGGTTCAGTTTTCTTTACTAACTCTGACGTCTTTTCGAAGTTATCTACGTCATGACGTTTACCAAAAGTGTAATTACTGAACTGAATAGCTTGCCAAATTAATTGTTTTTGGTCAGCGGTA